>LQAG01000042.1_pt1 | contig 70975 bp, 94 predicted proteins | sample 1535801 | NCBI WGS metagenome assembly LQAG01 (sample SAMN04331584, study PRJNA305678) | bioreactor metagenome | isolation source: bioreactor_3 inoculated with Wadden Sea sediment 1st replicate of a... | place: Germany:Bremen
CCATGTTTTACATACTACATTTTACCTACTTATTAATCAATCCTTTTCGGAGCTATGCTGCGTTTCCATAAATACGATTCAGATGCCCCTTCATGATCATCAGGAAATCACCCTCTTTGCTGCCGCGATAAGTCATCGAAGAGGCGATCTCAACAGCCAGGATAGCGTAGAGATATTTCGCCGGTAACTTTTCAATGCGTTCATGATACTCTTTATTCTCACTCAAGAAATCAGGCAAGTGACTATAAATCGCCTTCTTGAACAACGGCTCGTCACAAACTTCCGGATTAGCCTGGAAGTAGTTGAACATACGTGCATAATCAGCGTTAATCTCGTTACTGATAGCATTCGATATTTCGGTATAGAGCTTACTTCCTTCTGCTTCTTTATGGCGTTTGAAAATCAGGCGTGCCTCATCTTCTGCGCGACGCTCAAGGATGGAAAGGACATCAGCGACATAGTCCTTCTTATGCTTAATAAACTCTTCTTCGCTCATAACCAGGTTAGCGATGATTTCGTACGAAGAAGAGATAACGCCACATTTGTTAGCAGAGGCGTCACGCATAACGATAACGCCCTTCTTCTGCAGTTCAACACGGGCAGCCGGAGTGATAAAGGAATTGGCACCTTCAATGATTGCGCGGGCTGAAGGTTTGCCTTCTGCAGTGAAAAACTTCTGCCAGTTCTCGATATCAATGGTTTCGGGGCGACCGCCGCCAGGGATAAAGATATCGGCTTCAACAGTAAATGGCAGGTTATTAAACTCGCGATAGAATTCATCAACCGAAATCCACTGTTCTTCCAGACCTCCGTCGCTGCAGACAACCTTTTTGTACAGTTCACGCAGACCTTCAGTGCGACGTTGCCCACGATAAAGCATGAACCCGCCCGGATGCAGTTTTTCGGGTCAAAGGCTCGATATCCTGAGCCAGAAGAATACGTCTCAGCTCTTCATGATCTGCACCATCAGGATCATAGAATGCACCGGTTCCGTCGAGAATCAGGTTGATCTTAACCTTCGGCGAATGGTCAAGCAGCAGTCGCATCGCGTTACCAGCAACGTCACCACCAGGGCCACCGGTCAACTTGACAGTAAATTCATCATTTTGTAATCAATACCCATTTCTTCCATGGTGATTTCAGCAAACCTGACGACACCTGCGGAAGTAACACCGAACTCTTTATGATTAATCCCGATTTCCTTACCCGACATCACCCCAATGCCCAGCACATAACCACGCTTTTGTGCCTGTTTGGATATGGTATCAATCATGATGTCGTGCATATTTTCGTCAGGGCCAAGCTCGATGGCTTCTTCCTCACCATAGTAATCAACGACATTCGGCTCCTTCACCTTGCCATTTTCATCACTGACGTAGATATCGAGGAAGGCATTAATAAAACCGTACTGCAACTTGTACAAACGCTGGTTCACCAATACTGGGTCTTTCACGCTGACAGCATTCAGTACGGCAACCATTTTGGAGCCACCTTCATAAATGTCCTTGTTTTTAAGGTGCTGAGTATGAGCAAGAACATAGTTTTCTTTAAACATGGTGTCGGCACAGGTGACATAGTCATCACGGCCATTCGTAATCAGGGTTCTCCAGCCACCACGAGCGATGTCGGAGAAACCGATGTGATATGCAACGCCATAACGACCGAAGAAGAAAGTAATCCGGAACGGACGTTCTGCAGGCAAATCTTCGGTAAAGCATTCTTTCAACTCCGACAGATAGGCCGGATCAATCCGAAATGAAAGTGCCTGCTTCTTAACAACAAAGAAATTGGTCTTCAGCGTATTACGGATAAATGACAGGCAGCAGCGGAAAATCGTACGCCGGTAAGAATCAACCCTCTTGTGGCCCGTATTGTATTCCTCAACAGTGTGAACAGCCTTGTCCAACAGCTCGGCATACAACCCTTCGCGACCAGCGGTCGCGGGATCAAAGCGGGTACGGAACAGTTCAACCAGTTGCAGGCAGAGGTCAGGATGAGAGTGGAAGCGCGCTCAACCCCTTCAAGGTCGTAAAGATCACTGCTGTGAGCCAGGTTGTATGACAGAAAGCGATAAGGCATTAACCAGTGTCGCATCCTCACCAACCATGATCTTCTTAGTGACAAACTCCTGATAGGTATGTGAACGGGTTGCAGCAGCTGAGTATTGAACAACTCTTTCTGCAGAGTGTTGAACAGTTCAGTTCCCTTTTAACTTCCTCACCGTCTCTTTTGCGAACATAGAAAGTGCCAAGAAAGAAGGGATGAACACCTGTGCTCAAAGTCAGGCAGTAAGTCCGCTTGATACCGATATCGAGGCGATTAAAAACCTCCATGATCTGAAGCAGGAAATCGCGCTGCGGCGGGTTGCTGACAGCGAACATGATGCGGGTCTCAGAAGAGTCATCAATACCAACAGACTCCTCGACATCGAGATGAATACCGTCGTTATCTTTACCCTGTTGATAAAGCCAAAGAATCTGAGCAACACGCTCAGCTGGTGAGATTGTGACATAGGACTGGTTGTTCAACCAGAGAATGTTCAAAAGCCGGTCCAGATTGTTCAGATCAAAATCGGGATAGCGCTCTGCCATTGCAGCGGCAACGTCCTTACGAATCTGCGCAGGAATATCGACAGCGCCCTGCAAGCCTTCAGCAATTTCTTTGTGGCTCTTGCGATCAAACTCAAAGCGCTGGAGCTCGAGTTCCTTTTCCAGACCGGGAATGGGGGCGTAAGAATGTGCGATATGGGCATAGGAAATGTCGCGCTCGCGCAAAGTGCTCAGAGATTCATAAAGAGAACCGCTGGTATTTTGACGCGCAAGAATAAGCTTTTTGTCAGTATCGGCCAGAATTCTGCGCTTGTTGGTTCCCAAGGATTTCAGAATTGTAGCCAAGATGGCAACAGCTTCTGTTTCTTCGGCCATGGTGATGAAGAAATAGGGGTGCATATGCTTTGCAACCAAGCCAGGTTTTCATTGGCCGTGGTCAGGTTTTCGCTGATCGTTTTCTCGATCTGCTCGTACATCGTGCTTTCAGTTGAGACGTTCATTGGTAGACTCCGTTACTATCCAGGTAGACCTGAAATAAAAAAAATGACTCCGCTTGCCAGGGGAGAGGATCCATCTTTTCTTATCTGGACCTGATTTAGCCAGGGAGATAAAAGAGCCTAAAAGACTAGCTTTTTACCATCTGGTTATTTTAGAATCAGCTTCTTCAAAGAAATAGGTTAATCCCTGCTTCGTTGTTACAACCAGTTGACAATGAACATTGTCGTAATCCCTTTTCCTTTAAATAAAATAGGTTACATCCACAACATCTATACGCCCTGTTATTATCTTATCTCGTGAGAAACTGCAATCCGTTTACCCCCTGATTCCGACCGGTCAAAGAAAAAGGGAAACCTCATGCCCAGGACCCCGTTGATATACTGCTTTAGACGGCTATTTTCAAGGACTTTAATGATAAATAATGAGGGTCTAAAAAAAGATTAAAAAGGCGCGCAGCGACGATCGTTAAAGCAACGAAAGAAACTAAAAAAAAACGTCGCAGAACCAACAGGTTAAACGACGTCTTGAAAAGCGGTTGATAGGACGTATAAAATGTGCCTTTCCCTATCGATTTTCTTTAGCTCAGAGGTTTACTTTTCAAAGAAACGACCACCTTCTTTTTCAGCCCTGACTTTGATCATTTCAGCCACAATACTGATGGCGATTTCTTCCGGTGTTTCAGCTGCAATATCAAGTCCGATGGGGGTGCGAACCTGCTCCAGCCGTTCCCGGCTGCACCCTTCAGCTTCCAGAGAGTGAAATAACAGGACCCGTTACGTGAACTGGACACCATACCAATGTAGCCAGCGTTTGTTGCCAAGGCATTTTTCAGGACGGTGCGATCATGGACGTGGCCGCGGGTAAGAATGGCAATGTAAGATTTTTCAGTCACACAGATTTGCTCAAAAAGATTGTCAAACCCCACCACTCTAATGTCATCAGCGCTGGGGTAGCGCTCCCGATTGGCAAACTCCTCACGATCATCGATAACCACAACGCGAAAACCGGCCATTTTGGCTATAGGCGCGACGCAGCTGGCCACATGCCCAGCTCCACAGAGAATAAGTTCCGACACCGTATTGATCGGATCAGCAAACATCAGCTGCCCCGACTCGTTATCGACAAAAAGGCGGGCTTTCTTGGTTGCTGACAAAACCTGGGCACGATTACGAAACCGCGGGATATGTCCGGTCACGGTGCCATCCGCTGAAACCAGCATACGACTCAGAGTTGACGTACTTTCCAGACCATGTTCAACAAGCGACAGTAAAGTTCCCTGCTGATTTTCATTGATCATTTTCAGAGCTTTTCTTAACAGCTCCAGGTTGCTTAAATTATCAGGCGCCATCGGCTCCAGATAGATATCAACAATTCCACCACAGCACATATCCAGCTTATCGACATCGTCACTGGTCATGTGGAAGGGATAGATTTCGGACTTACCTTCGGCAAACAGTTCAACAGCTCGCTGCTGAACTCTGTATTCCAATAATCCGCCACCGATGGTCCCGACGATGGAACCATCCTGACGAATAAGACAACGGCTGCCTAGTGAACGTGGGGCCGATCCTACCTGACGGACAATCTGGGCCAAAACAACAGATTGTCCCGTTTCCAGTATATGTATGGCATGCTCCAATATTGATTTCATAGCAGATCCTTTTACGCAATGCCTGTGGTTAGAAGCCGAACGAACAGTTCGGAAAGTGACTGACATTGCAATCAAGACACATACCGCCATGCCCCATTTCAGCAATGGTGTCGGCAGTGATCGGCTCACCGGCCGGAATCCTCGGCAGCATCAGGTCATAAATTGTGGTTGGCGCATAAATAACCGCAGACCGACCATCCCGGGAGCGGAGTTTCACCCGGAAGCGCATGCAGGAACATAACACCGGGAAGGGCCGGACTGCCACAGATAATCACATCGGTCCCGGCTTCACGCTTCACATAAAAATCGTCTCATCGGCAGAATCTATCACACATGAAAAGAACAGCAGTCGGCATCCCTATCCATATTATCGAGGGGCGGTCTATTGACGCTGAGTTGATTCTTCGATAACCGGATCACGAGCAAAAATTAAATATCCATATATTCAAATAAATATTGAAATAGATCACCAGATAAGTTATATATCTAAAAATTCAAACAACTGAGGAGAGCGCCATGAAAAACAAATCCTGTCAGTCGCCTTGGTCTTAGCAATATTGACAACAACCACATTTCTTATCGCCCCAAAACCGGCACGAGCTTTTTTTGCAACCTCATTCGAAACAATGGTTGAAGAGATGCTTGGCCTCATGAGCACCAATATGACAACCCTGACAACCACAGTACTGCGCTTGTCGGATGATATAGGGACAATGTCGGACCGCATTGGCGTCATGGCCGACCGCATTCTGGTCATGTCTGACAACATCGGCATTATGGCCGACCGAATCGTGACCACGGAACAGTTAATGGCGGATCTGGTACGTGACGTGACCGATTCACAAGGACCTTCAGCACTGCTCGTTTCTCCTGCTGAAGGAGAGCTGGTGAGCCTGACGTCTGCGCTGAACATTTCTTTATCTAACGGATCAATAGACTATGTCTTGTTTATGTCGAATTCTTCGGACATGGAAAGTGCAACCAATATTCTGGTTCAGAACGGCAATACGTCCCCGGCAACAGAACGTGCAGCTGCTTATGCTGCTGGTTCTCAGCTTTACATTGCGGTAAGGGCAATCAACAATGACACCATGGGTCCTATCTCAAATACGGTCATGGTCAATATCACCCGATAGGTCGGTCGATAAGAAAACAACTGAAAATAGGGATGGTACTTTTGTCCTCTGACTTTTGACAACAGTCTGTCACAAGCCCGGGACGGGCGATTTAAAAAACAAGAATAACGTTAGCGTCGTGGTTGTGTAAGTGAAGCAAAATCGTTCTTTTGCGTAACGATCATGACAGAGTTCATGGACGGTCGCTGTCATCAAACTGGGGATGTCTGTACTGTCCCTATTTTTAACTATTAAATCAAGGCCAGCTCTTGAACCGTCTCAGTCAAAAGTCAATATTCCACCCATGTCAGTATCAGCAGGTCGAACAAACTGAGCAAAGCCCGCCTCGTTAAGTGCAACCATTTCACCTAATGTAACCGTTTTCAGTGTATCTATCTCACTTTCACAAGTGTTGTACGTGGTGTTATAAAAAGCGATGCGTTTGTCTTTTTTCAATCCCATCTCCAATAATTGCTGTGCTCCTTTCTGGATCAGTTTCAGCTTATTGTGTAAATCGTCAAGAGTTTTCACCGACCAGACGCCGAGATAGATAGGGCTGTCGACATTACGGACATCACCGACCAGCTCACCGCGTAACAATTCATCGCGGCTTCGTTTGAGATACGGGACAAAGTCAAGGTGCTCAGCGAGCTTGCGATCGGTTGCAAAGAAATGACCATTGTCAGGATCAAGGGTAAAAATCATAGTCCGATCAGTGGCCTGGCCATAACTTTGGAACAAAACATCCTTATATTCCTGAAACTCGATATTGCGCAGGATACAGGTCTCAAATTTGTGAATGCGCCTGGAAATTCCCAGCAGCCATGATCGGATCGAGTTGTTGTCAATCCGACACTTACCCAACTCGTCTTTGAGATAATCAAAGCTCTGACCTCCAAAGCGGTACATCATGACACTCTGGAAGATGTCGCGGATATTGTTGTGACGACTGAAATGGTACAGAAGATCATAGCTGAACTGCTCCATCTGCCGTAATTGCCAGATAAAGATGGTAATGTCTTTGCTGCTGGTCTCCGGGGTCAATCGGGATTTCTGAGTAGATTTGATCATCCTGACATAGCGAGTACTCAGTTCGTCCAACAGCGCGGTACTGCGAGGAGTGCTTTTATTCAGACGAATGGTCCAGGTTGTCGATCGTCCCTCCTGACTGGTCACCTCAACATGATCAGTTCCAAAAGCGTCAAAGATCTGCCTGGTTCCTACCCCTTCGCCAGCACCCGAGGCGACTTTGGTTGAATGACCGACAAACAACGGCAGCTTATCTTCCCCTTTCTTTAAACGTTCGGCGGAAATTCCGGTGCCGTTATCGGTAATGGACAAGCTGACCGTATCGCCCTGCTGATCGAGAAAGAATTCGATCCGCCCGCGCCGTCCTGTCTCTTTGATGGCATCAAGGGCATTTGAAACGATATTGATCAACGCTCGGCTGCAACTGATATAACTGCAATTCACCGGATCGATCTTTGACTTCAGAACCAGCTGGACCTCACAGTCACTGTCGACCGCTTCGATGAACGGGATAACCCGCTCGTTGATCAGTTCCTTGAACGAAACCTTATGCGTCAGATGGATTTTATCTTCATACATATTCAGCGTATTGAGCATCGCGGTCGTCTCGCGATTGATGTCCTCGGCAACCTGGCTGAAGTTATCGACCGCCAGCATGGCCGTCATATCGGAGAGAACGGTCAACGATTTTTCACATCGTGGCGAACACGCGAGAGATCTTCGACCACCGAAGTTTCAGGTCGGGTGGCTGAATCGAGCTTGTCCATAAGTGTTTCAGCCGTAACAGACATGAGATGAAAACGCATCCGTCTGAAAACTGTCAGATCGGTGACAGCAAAACCACGTGCAGCAAAAAACTCTATCGAGCTCAACAGCTTTTCCCAGACATAGAGATAGATGTCGGCAGCCGGGTCAACGGTGTTCGCCAGGTAGTGCAGAAAGGCCGAACCGATCCCCTTGCCGCGACCGAAGGGATTGGTCACGATTTTATAAATATGAAAATGTTGCCGGTCAGGAGTCGCATAAACAAGGATGTAACCGAGCAACTCCCCCTTCTCGGCCCAGACAAAGCTGTGGTCGTAATCAATATCGATAGTGCTGTGTTGAATGTAGGGGATGGAATAACCAAGGTATCTATATTCAGCAGTGGAGATGCTGGATCGCTCGTTCATAATCAGGTGTCAGTTGTTTGATATAAGGATATTGCCGGGGATTCCATTTCATATCTGCGTCCCATCTCTACCTGAAAGTCTGGCCGTTAAGTACAAGGATGTAACTATCTTAGCAAAACGAGGGCAGGGACAGGTCTTAAATTCGACGAAAACATGGAATAGCTTATTCAGGCGCTCCCGGGAGCGTATCATCAAAAATGATTTTGCCCAAATTGCAGGAAAATTTTTATTCTACATGAGAACCTTTATCGCACACCTCTCAGAAGAATCATGAACCTGTACATGCTCAGCCATCGGTACCTTTGAATCAAGTGCTTTTATCTGGATCATGTCAAATTCTCCCTTCTTATTCTTCAACGGCGCACAATGGCCAGTCAATGTTGACCGCTACGTGCCCTTTTGAGATTTTTCAAGAACGGCTTGCCAAGAAAGCTGCGTTCTTTATCCAGAGAAAGCAGCCTGTCAAGCATAGGTACGGTCACGGTAAAAGCCAGACAATCAGGTGGAAGCAGGCCGCGCATGGCAATATCAGTCGCACCAATGACGGCCTGAGATTCATCAAGATCGGAAAACAATGAAAGCATCTGTCCACACCCGGACCCAAAGGGAGCGATGACGGGCTCTGGATCGTTCGGATGCGCATGGTGAACAGCTCCAAGCATCAGTGTACTCATCTGGTCCGGAGTCACGAAGAAGGTAACCGTTTTCAGATACTCAGCCATTTCTGGGCGCAATGGGCCGATTATCACGTGACCATACTCAGGACGGTAGGGAGAGTTGGCCTCTAGCCAGGCACCGGTCAGATCAGAGCTGACGCGAAGTCCTTCCTTCTGCGTCAGAAAGGTTACAAAAGCCTCTCGACTGGGGAATTTTTCAGTTCCCGTTAACCAATAGCCGCATCCGGGGCACCCACCTGTTTCAGATGTAATATCAAGGCTTTCACCTCTTTGCCAGGCGTGATAATGGTCAAAAATGCAGCGCTTCAAATCGACCAGAGGTACGAATTGCTCCGGTTCCGGAGCATCGTATATACCCACAGGTCGAGTTTCTATCCCGACGATTTCGCACAGTTCTGCAAGAGTTAAGGGCATATTTATTCCCCCTTTGCTTGAGCCTGTTTGAGCCGTTGACCAATTCCCGTCATCACCGACACAGCATCAGAAAGCTGCGCAGGATCGATATCTTCAGCGATCCGGCTGGCCCATTTCACTTGCCGGCAGGTAACCTCATCCATCACCGTTTTTCCATGCTCTGTAAGTTTGTAGAGCTTAGCCCGACGATGAGCGGGATTTGCTTCCGTCTGCAGAAAACCATCCTTAACAAGGCAATCAGCTATCCTCTGGACGCTCTGCCGGGCAAGCCCCATCCGACGGGCGATCTCAGCCACCGTCGCCGGACCATCAGGTAATGTTCCAAGGACTTGCCAACGGGCGCTGGTCAACCCCAGATCTCCAACAAGTTGATCTCCAGCGGCAATGAGGGAACCATTCAGGCGAAAGGTTTCGAGGATAAGGTCGGTAAATTTACTTCCTGAAACTGTCTGCTTCATACAGGCCTCCAATGACACCAGCTTGCCACATTGACAGCATACTGTCAATGTGGCAAGTCAACAAAATGCGTTATTCCTTTCAGGAAATGTCAAGCTCTGAGCACCGATTGACCAACAGTCCAAGATAATCAACTGATTTCGTCAATTAATACAAAAAGGTCCCAGAACAAAAGTTCTGGGACCTGAAGACTTCAAAGATACGTCTGACTCGGCAGCTCACTATCTAATTAATTATATTACCGGTTTTAATATAAACTCAGCTCAACAACCCAGCTGTGTCGCAGCTCCAAGCAGATGAAACGGAATCACATCACCCTCGGAGAAAGTGCCTGCATCAGCGGCCAGATAGGCGATCCCCTGAGCGGCAGACATGGTTCGCAAGATTCCGGTATTCTGGTCACCGGCACTGACAACAGTCAGCTCCCCGGTCGGAGTCGTGTCGACGATAACGCGCAGCAACTGAAGGCGTCCCGGCTTCTTGTTCACCGACTTCAACAAACGCGCATTAAGCAGTGGTTTAAACAACTCTCTATGCCCCATCATCTTCAGCAGAGCGGGGCGGACAAATTCCTCAAAGGTGATCATGGTCGAAACAGGATTACCGGGCAGTGAAAACACGGGGATCGTTCCTCGCAGAGCAAAGGCAGTCGGCTTACCTGGTTTGATCCCCACCTTCCAGAACTGCTGTTCAACACCCAGTTCATCGAGAATCTCCCTCACATAATCACGGTCACCGGCAGAGACACCCGCCGAAGTCACCAACACATCGGCTTCGAGACCTGCTTTCAGTTTTTCGCGCAAGCAGTCACGTTCATCACGAGCGATCCCCAACAGTTGCGGTTCAGCCCCGATTTCGCGGACAGCCGCTGCCAGCGCCCACGAATTGCTGTCGCTAATCTGCCCGGGAAGCCGCTCTTTCCCTGGCTCCTGCAACTCATCACCCGTTGACAGAATCGCAACACGCACCGGTCGGCAAACCGCAACCTCGGTAATCCCGAAGGAGGCAATCAGGCTGACTTCAGCCGGACGGACAACACTCCCGGCGGACAACAACATAGAACCCGGCCGAAAATCCTCCCCCTTCCAGCGGATATGATCTCCCTTCTTAACTTGACCGAAGATCGTCACCTGGCCGTCTTTCTCTTCTGTCTGTTCAAAGGGAACCACGGCATCAGCCCCTTCAGGAACCGGCGCTCCGGTCATGATCTTGACAGCTGACCCCGGTTGTAAACAATCATTCGCACGTCCTCCTGCGGGCAGATAACCGTCTAGAGGCAGGCAGGTTCCATCTCCACAATCGCAAGCGCGAACGGCATACCCGTCCATAGCCGAATTATCAAAAGATGGCAGAGGTTGATCGGCCAGAATATCGGTTCTGATTGCTCGGCCAACACTATCGAGCAAGTTGACCTGCTCCGTTTCAACAGTGGTAACAGCTTCAACAATCTGCTCGCGGGCATCAAAAAATGAAAGCATATAGTTAATCCTACGTTGTAACTTGGTTCATATCATAAAAGACTGCTGCAACCTGTTTCCCCGTTCCAACGTTTAAACAGGTCATGTTCGATCATCAGATAATCAAAAATTTTTCCTATGGTATGGTCTATCAGATCCTCAATAGTTTCCGGCTGATGATAAAAAGAAGGAATGGGTGGCAGGATATGAGCCCCAGGTCAGCAGCATCGGTCAGCAGACGCAGATGTCCTTTATGTAACGGAGTTTCTCTGACGACCAGGACCAGTTTACGCTTTTCCTTCAAGGCAACATCAGCAGCCCGAACCAGAAGATTACTGGTATAGGAATTGGCAATACCGGACAGAGTCTTGATGCTGCACGGCAGGACCACCATACCCTCGGTTAAAAATGAGCCGCTGGCCAGAGCGGCGTCCATCTGGTATTCATCGTAAACAACATCAGCCATGGCCAGAACATCGTCGACCTTATAATCGGTCTCTATCTCGATATTCCGCTTCCCCGCCGCAGAAATGATCAAGTGGGTTTCAACATCGCTATAAGGCTGCAGCAATTGCAACATCCTCACACCGTAGATCACTCCACTTGCTCCCGAGATACCGATAACGATACGTTTAGTCATGCTATCAACCCTTCATTTCACGAGTCGAAATGATTTTTCGACTGGACAGTTCCTGCATGATCTTGACAACCAATTGTCGGGCATTGTCTTCGACCCTGGCGATTCCATCACAACTGATCTGATCCCAGTGCATCCCGGCACTGACGACGACCGGTCGATTCAATGCCGCAGCTAAGGACTCAGCTGCAGACCTGGCAAACACATCCTCCTTATGACCCAATAAACAGATCACAGAGGTTGAGGCGCTTATCTCATCATGTGGTGGCCTAAGGCTGGGTCTCGGTTGAGCAACAGCGACGGCGCCGATATGAGGCCTATCACCTCCCCAGACGGCAACAAGAAGGTCTTCACCGACAAAGCGAACATGTGCTTCCAGCCCGAAGTCATCATCTGTGATTGTCACTGAAAAGTCCATTACTGCTCCATTTCCCTGCGCCGATCTTGACAGTCGACAAAGGTTTGCCAGCGCTCTGGTGTGTTCAGGTTCATCGAAATGCGAACGTCATCAACCTCCACGCGCTCAACCGATTCAGGATCGAGCTTTCCGATCCGGCGATCAAGCCGTGCATCAGCTGAGTCGGGCGATTCTGCCAAAATTTGATCCAAAAAGGTAGCCGACAAAAGAACCGGATGTCCACCTCTGTCCTGACAGCGCGGCAAACAGACGACTGTGGAAGGAGCGAGCGCAGCAGCAAGAGCCTTCCATACCATGCGCTCAGGAGCGGGAACATCAATCGGCAAAACAAAGACTCCCCCGGGAAATCACTGCTGAATAACCGTCGTGCGCCAAACTGTAACGATGAAAAAGGCCCCTTCTCTGGAACGGGATTAATACAAACCAAGACATCCAGTCCTCGATAAGAAACCGTTTTTTTGACGGCCTTACCCAACCAGGGAATTGCTTCTATATATTGCAAGCTCTGAAACCCCAGAACAATGACGACCCTGCGTCCACCAGCCTCGGCAAACTGACGCAATTGCTCCAACAACCAGAACCGCCCCTGATAACATAACAGTCCCTTGGCAGAACCCATGCGCGAGGATTTTCCACCGGCAAGAAGGATCAACGGAAACATTTCAACGAAGCCATCCACCAAACTTGACACCACAACTCAAGAAAGTTAAGTTTTCACAACATGCCAGCACTACCACGCATCTACACCCCATACAAGCCTCAAAAAGTGTTATTCAGAAGGGAAAACATTAAAATGACCGCAAAAATAACAGCTGTCTGCATCAGCGAAAATAAAGGCGAACGCAAAACTCCGGTCGATCAGGTCAAACTGGCTGAACAGCACGGCATCGTTGGTGACGCTCATGCCGGTCCCTGGCATCGCCAAGTCAGTCTGCTGGCCAAAGAGAGTATCAATAAAATGCGCAAAATGGGCCTGGATGTCGATAATGGTGATTTCGCCGAGAACCTGACCACCGAAGGAATTGTGCTGACCGACTTACCGATCGGCTCACAGCTGCAGATCAACGACTGTCTGCTGGAAATCACCCAGATCGGCAAAGAGTGCCATAACCGCTGTGCTATCTACCACCAGCCGGGGACTGTGTCATGCCGAAGGAAGGGATCTTTGCCAAAGTGCTCCGTGGCGGCACCATCACCCCCGGCTCCATCATCGAGAAGCTCACCGACGAATAGCTCGGGCTAAAGCATCGATTCCCCCTCCCGTGGGGGACAGAGTCAAGGATTGATAAAAGCTTGCAACGCAGCGGTTGAATGATAGCCGACCATGACCTGTTCCCGGCAGCGATGGCTTGGAATGGAGGTGATCCCTGAGCGCAAGGCGTCTTGCCAGTCATCGTCGACATCCGCCGCAAGAGGTGCTGATCTAATACCTTCTTCGCATCTTCGTGCGACAAACCTAAGCGCAGACAGATATCAAACAACACACTTTGATCGGCAATGTTTTCGCCGTTAACAAAATAGGCATGGAAAACTGCTGCACGATATGCGTCCCCTTGCCCCTCAGCTTCGGCCCACTTTCCCAGTTCCTGGGCCCGGCGGCTGTTATAGGTGTGAGTTCGCTCACCAAACGGTAACCCCAGAGTCGCGGCAACACCCTGCAACTCAGCCATCGCTTTTGAAACATCAAGCCCGGCAAACAGATCTGTCAGGCACGTCCTTCCTCGGGTGTATCGGTGTGCAGCGGAAAGACGATCCAACGAACATTCACGTCATTTGCGCGACACAACGCTTCAATGCTGACCGCATCGAAATAGCACCAGGGTCAGATATAGTCGAAAAAAATGTCCAAAGTTTTCATGACCTCAGTTTAACCGATACGAGACTGAAACAGCAATCGCTGCAACATGAGCAAATTGACACAGATCAATTTTTTTATCATTGTCCCGTGGTATTGATTGGCCATCAAAAGGAGAGAATAATGAAAACACTGCTGCTACTTGTGCCGATAATACTGCTCCCCTCACTGACTCTGGCCGCTGAATCGACCATCAACTGTCACTGCTTCCAGAACAGAACCTACGATCATCAGGATCGCGCTGCTGCAGATCCCTATTTTCTCGCATCATCACAGAGCTCTTTCCTTTCAGCCATATACAATGTTGAAAAACGGGCCCTGGTGATGGCCAAGATGTCTGGAGCGAACAATGACTACCTGTGGATTCTCTACGATCTGGCAGCGCGGACCGGATTGCCGGCCAAACAGATTGCTGCAGTTCAAGCCGAAGAAAAAAAACTGGCAAGCGACATTCAAAAATCTGGGACTAATGCCTGAGACCCTTGGTCAAAAGTACTGGGAGATGGGCAACAGCCCTGTGCGCCTGGCCAACATGATTGTTGATAATCATCTGATCCACTACTTCGGCATTTCTCAAACAGATCTCGAAAACTGGCGCACCAAGGGACTGAATCGCAAGGAAATCATCCTCGGAAGCATCCTGTCCGGCCCCCCGGTCGACCTTTACAATCTCGTGAACAGCGGGACAAAAACCTGGGGTCAGCTGCTTGATGAGCAGGGTTTAAAGACCGGCAAAGAGATCACCCGCAAGGTTAAGGCTCTCGTGGCGCAACAGCCCTCCTGAGTGAAAAACAAAAACGGGCAGGGCTCTCAAGCAATATGCATTGCGAGCCTTGTCTTCCCCCTGCCTGAACTGCTAAAATATGACTTCTTTCATCATCTTTCTGGAAGGGGTCGAAAATGCGAATTATCCTTTCTCTGTTACTGACCGTACTTCTCGCCGACACAGCTCTGGCCGCCGGACAATCCGTCAGGTACCAGGTCGATGGAAACACTTTTGAAGGCTACTTCATCAGCCCTTCCCAGAGCGCCCCACTGGTTCTGCTGGTTCATGACTGGGATGGTCTGACCGACTACGAAATCAAGCGTTCACACATGCTGGCCGATCTCGGTTACGCTGTTTTTGCCGTCGACATGTTCGGTCAGGGGATCAGACCGACCGAGATAGACGACAAGAAACGCCTGACCGGAGCTCTCTACAAGGATCGCGACAGGATGCGGCGTCTGCTCTACGGAGCACTGACTGCAGCAGCCGCCCAGGGAGGCAACTCAACCAACGCCATCGCCATGGGTTACTGTTTTGGCGGTACCGTGGCCCTTGAACTCGCTCGCTCAGGGGCTGACCTGCGAGGCTTTGTCTCTTTTCACGGCGGGTTGAAAACTCCGCCGGGACAGGACTATTCGCACACAAAAGGAACGCTGCTGGTTCTGCATGGTTCGGCGGACAGAGCCGTCTCCATTGAACAATTTGCCGAACTGGCAAACGAACTTGAACAACAGGGAGTCGGCCACGAAATGATCACCTACAGCGGCGCTCCTCATGCTTTCAGCGTCTTTGGCTCACAACGCTATCACGCTGAAGCGGACCGAAAATCGTGGAAAAGGTTCACGGAGTACTTGCGGGAGACCCTCAACTAAGAACCTGCCGGACGTTACATGAATCGGCAGCAAAACAGGCTGCACCGATCAACCCAGCCTGATTCTTCAAATCAGCCGGGGCGATGTCGGCCTTCATTTCAAGCAGATGAAAAATTTGTCATGGTTACGACTCACTCCGCCACCGATGATCACCCGTTCAGGGTGAGAATACATTCAACCCTGCTCAGAAAGAGATTGAGCCGAACAGCCCACTCTTCCCAGCTGAGTTTTTTTCCCGGCGTACGGTTGCCGAAGCGTAACGCTCAATCGCATCCCCTCGAAAAGAGAGTAAACCCAGTTCAAGGTTAGGAAAAAGATGGCCTGCGTGAAACAGGGCCGAACCGATTCCGGTTCCCAAAGTCAGGATCAGAACGGTCCCGCGACACCCGCGACCGGCACCGAAGCGCATCTCTGCCATCCCGGCAGCATCTGCGTCGTTAATGACCGCGCAAGGACAGGCCGTTATTTCCGTCAAGGCGGCAGCAACATCAAAATCGATCCAGGCATCATCGATATTGGACGCTGTTCTGGCCCGGCCATTATCGATCACGGCCGGAAAGCCGCACCCGATTGTCCCGTGCCAGTTAAAATGACGAACAAGCTGCTGGATACTCTCCAGCACTGCAGCAGGAGTCGCCGGCTGAGGCGTCTCCAGGCGCAACCGTTCCGTAATCAGTTCGCCCTTGTCAATGTCGACAACCGCGCCTTTGATCCCACTTCCACCGATATCGATCCCCAGGACATTCATGCCTTGATCTACTCCCTTAGCTCAAACTGCGTTCACCGGTCTCCAATACCGACCAGCTTGCACTCAGTGACGCGGTAACAGGTGGCGATAACGTGCAAACAAAGAATAGCCCAGCCTTGCCAGTAACAGCAGTGGAGGAAATGAAACAACCCGTCCCAGTAACGGGTAAAACGATCCGTTCGGGTAGGCCCGCCAGATAGCCAGAAAAGCATCCACCCCGGTATAAAAAGTTCCTTGCGCGTCGCACACATGCAAACGGGCAAGAAAGTCCTGGCGTTTTTTCCGTACTTTTCCGGCGCAAAATCGTTGCGATTAATATTAACAAAGTCGAGCCGCTTCATGGGGTTGCTACGCCGGTAGACCATCATCTCCCGCTCGCAAATACGACAGGCCCCATCATAGAAGATCGTCAATGGGTAAGAATCTGGCTTCTGTTTTTCGCTTGTCATATATTCAGCCTGTTGAATTTAATGATTGTATCAAAGCTCAGTGGATGATAAAAACCGCATCAGTAAAACAACACTTCTTCCAGCACAACTGTCCAGCCGGAACCTAGGCTCCACCGTCCAGTTGTGCTATCTTTAAGAGCCGTAATTCAAGGGCACTAAAAAGTGAACGGCATCCTTTCTGCTCTGTGCCAACCCTAAGGGGCGTCCCTTCCGGGCAAAGAAATGTGGTAGAGGAACCAGACACTCAATATACAGATAAGCGATGAAAATAGAAAACGAAGAAAATAAATCATTTTTCAGCGGTGTCATGCTCGGTTCTATTGTCCTTGGACTGCATCTGCTGCTGGTCATCGGACTCGGCGTCGCGGTTGTCCTGATTAAAGGGATTTACGACCTGCGCTGGCTGATTTTTATTATGGGTATAGCCGTGGTCGGATTCTCAGGTTACGTCTTCTACCGGAAGTTTAAGAAAACAACCGCAAGATAGCCGATCTGATGAGCGATCCGAGCCTGGCGAACCGAACTCTGGAAATAAGCCTGTTGGGAGGGATGGCCACAGTTAAACTGGGTCATAAAGATGACAATGTGCGGCTGATTGCTGCCGAAGAGGCGCCCAGACAACTGGAAGCGCCGCAGTCGGTTCAGATCAAAGAGTTATCGGAACTCAACAAAATGCTTGAAGATGGGTTGATCACCCGTGAAGAGTTTTTACAGTTGAAAAAAGAGATCATCTGAAGGTACGGGAATGATCGACCATTATCTATAGTCTAATCGTTATTGCAATAACCATTATTGTTCGTTCACGGTCCGGCAATCATTCTGACAGGCAGAAACCGTTTGAGATATGACAGCGGCGTTGCTGTGATGAACATCTTGGGTAATTTTGTAGCCATGACATTCCTGGCACTGCTGTCGGTTCTGAGTCTAAGTGCCATAATCTTGTCATCCGCGTTATTGTTTAATACAATCAAAGTCGCCGGTGGCCTATACCTGATCTACCTCGGGATCAGAACCTGGCGCAGTGAGGGTGCACAGTCTAAACACTTCCGCAATCCCATAGAGAGCAGCCGCAGTATCCGAGTTTCGGTTTTCAAAGAAGGGATCGGTGTCGGCCTCAGCAATCCGAAAGCGATTGTTTTTTGCCGCCCTCTTCCCCCAGTTCATCACTCTGATCCTGACCATTGAAGTGATTTCCGTTATCGTCCTGACATGCTATGCCCTGCTGGTGGCAAGGGTTTCGGGATTTGCCAGCAGAAACGGCACTAGAGTTCTTTTGAACAAGCTGACTGGAGCTGTTTTATCGGCTTTGGCATTCTCTTGCTATTCGAAGACTAGCCCGCTTTCCATTGTCTAGCAGCAACCAGGTTGATCGGCAGATAACCCGCAAATGGTCCGGGTCGGCTTTGGGAAGAAGATCGTTAAAACTGATCAAGCGGGGTGGTCAGAGCTATCCCACTTGATCGTTCGGCAAAAAGATCAGACAGCAGCGTCCTTATGACCGTCATTCCTGCGACTCAGAAGGAATGATCGGATAATCGGAAACAACAGAATAAACAGGGTCGTCAGGTTGATTCCCAGCGTCAATGGGCGCTCCCACATAAAACTGATCGAATCATTGTAAATCATCAGACCACGACGCAGGTTGTCCTCCATCAAGCCACCGAGAATAAATCCGAGCAGTAACGGCGCCATGGGAAAGTTCATCAACCTCAAGGCCATGGCGGCAATGCAGAAAATAACCATCATCTGAATATCGAAGTCGTTAAAAGTGACCAGGTAGACGCCCATGAGTGAGAAGAACAGAATCATCGGCACCATGAAGTTCTTCGGGATCGCCAACAACCGGGCAAAGTAAGGAATCAGCGGCAGATTGAGGATCAGCAGAAAGACATTGCCCAAATACATCGACATGATCACCCCCCAGAACACTTCGGGACTGTCGGTGAACATGCGCGGACCGGGCTCAATGCCATAGGCGATCAAAGCACCGAGCATAACCGCAGTCGTTCCTGAACCAGGGATCCCAAGGCAGAGGAGCGGCACAAAGGAACCGGAACTGGCTGCGTTGTTACCGGTCTCAGGTGCAGCCAGACCACGCAGGCTGCCCTTGCCGAATTTCTTCTGTTCTTCCGGCGGTGCCAGATTGCGTTCCATGCCGTAGGACATGAAGGAACCGAGAGTCGCGCCAGCACCAGGCAAAACACCAATAAAGAATCCAAGGATTGATGAACGGGCAATCGAAGGAGCGATCAGTTTGAACTCTTTTTGGTCACCTTCAGACTTTTAAGACCGATTGATTTTGGCTTTAAACTGTCGGAAGACTCATCACGGTTCAACACCAGCGACAGCGCTTCGGTCAGAGCAAAGGTCGCCATGGCCAGTAACAGAAACTCGATGCCATCCAACAATTCCAGCGAACCGAAGGTGAAACGCTGCACACCGGAGGTCTGGTCGGTTCCAACAGTCGCCAGCATCAGACCGACCACACCATGCCAGTGCTTAGCACACCTCCACGGCCGGAGAAAGCCGAGACCGCAGTTAGCCCCAGAATCATCAGGGCGAAATAGTCGACCGACTGGAAACTGGTGGCTACAGACGCCAGCATCGGTGCAAAGATCATCAGGAAAATAACTGATACGGTGCCACCGGAAAATGATGAGTAGGCCGCAACGGCCAAAGCTTTGCCCGGATGTCCCTGCGCGCCAACGGATAACCGTCAAGGGCAGTGGCAACAGTGGCCGCTTCACCTGGAGCATTAATCAGAATCGACGAAGTTGAACCACCGAAGATCGCACCGTAGTAAACACCAGCCAGCAAGACCATGCCAGTAGTAGGCTCAAGACCGTAGGTGACCGGGATCATCAGAGCCACTGCGGTGATCGGCCCAGACCGGAAGCCATCCCGATCAGACTGCCCATGAAGCAGCCGAACAGAACCATGGCGATATTCATCGGGATCATCGTCGTCGAGATCCCAGTCATTATTCCGCTCATCATTCCATCCCACATTATAAAACTCCCAGCATATAAAATATTTCCCCCGGTGCGATATAGACACCGAGCAGCGACGACATCACAAACCAGAGCACAACCACCAGGGGAATGGCGGCCAGCAACATCGCTTTGATTCGTCGTTCACCGAGAATGTAGAAGCCGACCATCAAGAAGGCAATCGAGGCAATAATAAAACCGAACAGTTTCATGGTCAGACCGTACACCACCATGGTGATCACGAGAAAAACCGCTTTTTCCCAATCCATACCTCGAGTTGCATCAGGCAATGATTTTTTACCGTTTTCATCCACGGTCGGCATAATCAGGATTAGCAGAGACAGAATGATTCCGACCACAGACAATGCGTAGGGCATCGTACGTGCAGTAAAAAATTCCTGCTGAGCCAAAAAACTAAGGGGGATCTTCATTGCCAAAACTCCGTAGGCAATGGAAAAAGAAGAATGACAAGTGCGCCAACCTTTTCCCTGGCCATATTCTAATCCTTTCGGTAGACATTGAGACAACAGTCCATAGATTCGTGAGCATCACCACGCCTCAAAAAACACCAGAAAATCAACCCGCAAACCTGATGTCCCTGGAGTCCAGGTGAATATCTCGGACCTGAAAAGAACTCTATCCCTCGCGGCAAAAGACCGGAGGGATAGAGTCTGTTATTTACTGGATGAAACCAAGTTCGCGCATCATACCACCGATGTCGCGCTCCATCTTTCAAGGAAACTGACAAACTCAGGACCAGGCTTGTAAAGATTCTGCCAGCCACGTTTAGTACGGATTTCTTCCCAATCAGGGGTGTCGTACATCTTTTCAGCACAGCGCGGAAGGCTTCAGCTTTGTCTTCTTCCAGGCCAGGCGCACCAAAAATCCGCGCCAGTTGGCAAACGTCATATCAAGACCCGCCTCCTTCACAGTCGGCACATCCGGTGCCTGAGGCAGACGCTCGTCAGCAGTCACGGCCAGAATACGGACTTCACCCTGTTTGGCCAGACCAACAGCTTCACCAAACCCGGTCGACAGAGCCTGCGTATCGCCTGACAGCAAACCGGCCATCGCCTTGCCACCAGCATCATACGGAATATACTTGAGTTTCAGAGGGTTCCCGCCGGCAGCCTTGACAATCATGGCAGGGACCAGATGATCCATACCACCTTTTACAGACCCTCCGGCAATTCTCACTGAATTTGGATTAGCTTTGAAGTCGGCAATCAGATCATTGATCGTTTTGTATTTGGAACCTTTAGGAACAACGATAGCGGCATAATCGGCAATGACAGCAGCGATGGGAGTCAGATCCCGGAAGGACTGAGGGAACACGCCTGTCAATGAACGAATAATGATGGGAGTTGAATTAACCAACATTGTGTTTTTTGACGCTCGGCTGTCGTGATGATGTGATTTAGTGCTTTACCACCACCTCCACCTGACATGTTTTCGTAAGACGCTTTTCGATCAGTCCGGCATCGCGCAGCGCCTTCCCTACGCCTCGAGCAGTTCCATCCCAACCACCACCGGCGCCGCCAGGGATGATGAAATGAATTTCTTCGACATCCGCAGCTTGGACTGCAGTCACGGGCAGGGCAAAACTGATCGTGGCGAGCAGCACCAGAGCCAAGCATAACCATTGTTTTCTCATCGATTTCTCCTTTTCCGTTAGAAATCCGGTACGATTACCGATTATGTTGCGTCAAACCTCAAAGCGAACAGGACTATCACTTCTGCATGAGAAAATTTATCGTCCCTCCGGGCAACTGTAAATAATTGCTTCATAATGGCTTTTGATGCCATTAAAACCATTAAATTCATAATGTTCACAGGCTCGTAGCGATCGAAATAACTCGTGAGAGCAAAAGAAGTGAGGAGAAACTATTGCCTCAAAAAGAATTCCGTTCTACAGTCCAGAATAAAATATTTTCAAGAGGGATGTATGGCACAGGATCGCGTTGAAGCCGTTGAGCGGGCATTAACAATTCTCAACTGTTTTAATCAGGAGCAAAAAGAACTAAGCCTGAAGCAGCTGGCAGAAAAACAGGTTTTATAAAAGTACCATCTTGCGTCTGGCGGGATCGCTCGAACGCTATGGCTACCTGCTGCGGCGGGACGATGGTATCTACCGCCTGGGGACGACATTGATCGGTCTTGGCGAAACAGCACGACGCAGTTTCGATGTCAGTACAATCGTTCGACCTGTCATTGAAAATTTGCGCGATCTCTTTAACGAATCTGTCGCCTTTTACACACGTAGCGGTGAGCAGCGTATCTGCCTCTATCGGGCCAATGCAAACAGAGCAATTCGCCATCAACTGGAAGAAGGCCGGCGCCTTCCCCTTGATAGGGGGGCCGCAGGCAGGGTTTTCCTTGCCTATTCAGGTCAGGCAGGTCTGCCTTATGAACTGATCAGAAAGCAGGGCTGGTGTGTCTCCGTGGGGGAACGCGATCCGGAAGTTTCGGCAATAGCGGTTCCTGTCCTGAATACGAAGGGAGACATTATAGCCGTTCTATCCATGTCAGGGTTGATTTCTCATTTTAACGAAGATCGGCAGCCGGAATTCATAAAAACATTACAAGGAAAAGCGGGAGAGCTGACGGAACAATTGGCAATGGCTCCCCTGCCTGAGTTTGACACCTGTGTCAAATCGATTAGTGGGCCAGAATGATCGATCCCTCCATCAAACTGAAGCGACGCCGTTTTTCAACCAGCCTGCAGACCCGTATTATCATACTGGTCTGCCTGCTCGTTCTGTCCCTGACACTGATTGCAGGCGGTGTTTATACCTCAATGATCAACAATGTACTCGAAGAACAGATCGGTAAGCGGGCCCTTCAGGTTGCAAATCGGTCGCCCATATCCCGACTGTCCGCAGTCACATTCAAAAATCTCACCCGGACGGGACACTGCAGAATCTCGCTGAAGAAATCCGCAAGGAAACGGGTGCTGAATTTATCGTGATCGGCAACAGAAACAGCATCCGTTTTTCCCATCCTAAGCCAGATCGACTGGGCAAAAAAATGGTCGGAGGGGACAACGCTCCGGCCCTTGAGCAAGGCAAATCCTATATTTCTCAGGCCATAGGCACTCTGGGTCCTTCGATCCGGGGAAAAGCACCGATCTATTCCGACTACAAAGAAATTATCGGTATTGTTTCAGTTGGTTACCTGCTTGAAGATGTCAAGGACATTGTCCACAACCATCAGGCCCGGGTCGGCACCCTGGTCGCCATTCTGATTCTGGTCGGAGTTGCCGGAGCAATCAGTATTTCCGGGCGTTTTAAAAAGGCTATTTTGGTCTTGAACCTGAACAGATCGCTCAGCTATTCATCGAACGAGCAACGATTATCGAATCTATCCGTGAAGGGATCGTCGCCATCGACCGCAATGCCAGGGTGACCGTCATCAATCATCAGGCTGCGGATATTCTGGAATTAAGCTCGCCGGAAGATGCGCTTGGAAAGCAGATTCGCGAAGTTCTCCCCGGGGCCAAGCTGACCCGTATTTTGAGCGGTGGAGAACAACGCAGTGACGACGAACTGATCATTGGCGACAAAGCTATGATTATCAACACAGTTCCCATGATCAGTCATGGCCAGATCAACGGCGCGGTGGCCAGTTTCCGCAGCAAGGATGAAATCGACATCATGGCCAAGCAATTATCCCAGGTTAAAGAGTATTCCGACCTGTTGCGTGCCCAGACCCATGAGTATTCCAACAAACTGCACACCATCGCCGGCCTGATTCAGATCGGCCATGATAAAGAGGCTCTGGACCTTATAAGCAAGGAATCGGCCGGCTACCAGGGCCTGATTGCTTTTTGGCCAAAGCGGTCCCTACCCGGTCCTGGCAGCTTTTATCATCGGCAAATACAACCATGCCCAGGAACTCCATATCGATTTCCAGATCGATCCGGACAGTCTGCTGGTCGATGTTCCCAACGACCTGAGCAGAGAAAAGGTACTGACTATTCTGGGAAATCTGGTCGACAACGCTTTTGACGCGACCCTCAAGCAAGAGCACCCCAGAGTGAGACTGTCATTGAGTGACTCAGGCAATGACCTGGTCTTTGAGGTTGAAGACAGCGGCCACGGGATTCCCGAAAAAATAACGGAAAAAATATTCACTAAAGGCTTTTCGACCAAGCATATTGACCGCGGTCAGGGACTGTATCTGGTCAAAAAGGCTCTGGATGACCTGAATGGGGAAATCACCTTTTCAGACAGTTCCCTGGGTGGAGCCTTATTCAGCGTTTTTATCCCCAAACGAAGGAACAACGAAGATGGAGCTGAAAGTACTCATCGTTGACGACGATCCTAAAATTGCTGAAATACACCGTCACTTCACCGAAAAGTCGATCATTTCAGTGTTTGCGGCATTGCTGAAAACCTGGAAGATGCTGAGAAAATGAGCGCCCTGTTTGAACCGGATTTGATTCTCCTCGATCTCTATTTCCCGGAGGGACTGGGAACGGATATTTTGTGGAAGATTCGTGCGCGTCATCAGGCGACGGATGTCATCCTGATCACAGCGGCCAAAGAGATGGGGCCACTCCAGGAAGCGATGCGCGGCGGGGTCTTTGATTATATCCTTAAGCCAGTCATGTTTCCCCGCTTTCGTGAAGCGCTTGAACGATTCTACGAACACCGCACGGCGTTGAGCAGCAGATCAATGGCCCTCGATCAGCAGGAAGTGGACCGGCTTTTGCACCCGTACAAGGATAGCGCCGCCGGAGAACCGGAATATCCTAAAGGAATCGATCCTTTAACCCTGAAAAAGATCATCGATGTTTCAAACAGCCCCACCCGGAGGGGTTGAATGCCGAGGAGGTCGGAGGGCAGATAGGGGCCAGTCGCACCACAGCCCGTCGCTACCTCGAATACCTGAGCGCCAATGGGCAGTTGAAAGCCGAATTGATCTATGGAGCTGTGGGGCGACCCGAGCGTAAATATTTTTCAAACTGACGGCCGGGAAACTGTCCCTGAATCGAGCAGGACTCGTATTCTTCTAAGCAACTCTGACATATTGACCGGCTTCATAAAAAACCCGCCGATTCCCATAGCGTTTGCTTGCTCTTCGGTGATTCTGGTGCTGTACCCGGACCAGAGAATAATCGGGAGATCGGGTCGGATCGACTGAAATCTGGCAATCAATTCAAGGCCGTCGATATCCGGCATGGTCTGGTCGGTAATCACCAGATTGAACTGATGCGGATTTCGATAAAGAGTTCCAGAGCACGGCGGCTGTTCGTTTCTATGTCAACCCTATAACCATGGGCGGACAGCAGGTTGCCGGCGACAGCTGCGAGCGGTTCTTCGTCATCAATCAACAGAATATGTTCCGTTCCGTAGCACAGACTCTCTTCCTTGCCGGGAGATTGTAATACCTGCCGCTTGACTTGGGGAAATTGACCTTGAACTCCGTTCCCTCCCCCGCTCGACTTGAAACCGTAATAAAGCCACCGTGTCCCTCCACAATCCCCAGGACGACAGCTAATCCCATTCCGGTCCCTTCACCAACAGCTTTTGTGGTAAAGAATGGATCAAAAATCTTATCCTGAACCTTCTGGTCCATGCCGCAACCGGAATCTCTGACAGTTAACTGAACATAGTTTCCCTCGACCAGAGATTTGCCTGCAGGGAGCTCGCTCTGGTCGTAGAAAACCAGATGGAGACCGATCTCCACTTCTCCCTTCTGGCTCATTGCATGAACGGCATTGTTACAGAGATTGATCAGCACTTGTTGAATTTGGGTTGAATTCGCAAAAATGTAATATCCCTCGGCGGCAGGCGCCATCCTTCTATTCAATTCAACCGTGCTCGGAATCGTCGCTCTCAACAGCTTGAGCGATTCTTCAAGAATGGTTTCAACATTGATAGGCTCAGTTCGTAAGTATCCCGCCGGCTATAAACTAGAATCTGCCGAACCAGCTCACGAGCCCTGATAATGGCCGTTTTAGCCTGTTCCAGATGCTCCTGAATCTCAATCTCCGGTGGCAGACGCAACAAGGCCAGCTCGACATTGCCCAAGATAATTGCCAGTGAATTGTTGAAATCATGAGCGATTCCACCAGCCAGGGTCCCGATAGCTTCCATCTTGTAGACCTGATGAAGCTGTTCTTCCAGTTCGATCCGCTTTGCTTCGGCTTCTTTCAAGGGGGTCAGATCGACGTCAACACAAAACATCTCTGTTCCGGATCTATTTTTACGCATGATATGGGACGAAAAAACCGGAACCTCACGCCCATCCTTGTGCTTTAGAATCAACTCCCTGCGGGGACCTCTGTTCCCTCCCTGACCCATCGTTCGTGAAGACGAAGAACCTCCTCCCTCATGTGATCGGGAATGATCAAATCTTCCAATTTCTGTCCAGAAGCATCCTTTTCACTGTAACCATACAGCTCTTCACTGGCTTTGTTCCAAAAGATCACCCGTCGCTGTTCGTCGTAACCCTGGATAGCAATTCCCGACACTTTGGCAATCAGATCGCGAAAACGTGACTCATCCTCTTTGCGTTGCTGCTCCGCTCGCTTATGAGCAGTGATATCGGTCATGGTTCCGATAAACAAGACCGGTTTTCCGTCAGCATCTTTCTCCAGAACCTTTCCCCGGACCCGCACCCAGCGGCTCTGTCCATCGGGGCGGGTAATTCTGTATTCATGATCGTAATGATCAACAAGACCGGAAATATGGGCATTGATCACCGTTAAAATCTCGGGAATCTCTTCAGCATCGACATAGTCCAGAATTCTTCTGGTTCCAGTCGTCACATCGTCATCAGCAATCCCCAAAATACGCCGGCCCTGCTGATCCAAAGTTGTTTCACCGGTCAGAATATTCCAGGACCAGACGCCATCAGAGACAGCCGTCAGTGCATCCTGAAGTAACTGCTTTGACTGTATAACCTTTTGCTCGGCATGTTTACGCACGTCAATTTCTGTCTCCAATTGCTTGCGAACTGTGTTCAACCGAAAACTCATTCGTCCCAGCAGACTGACAAAGAACAGCAAAACGACCAGCGTGGCGGAAAAACCGAAAACCAGGGTTTCAACTGCTCCCAGCGCATTCCCGACGGCGGCGTATAAATAAAATCATCCCTGACCCGATAATCCGGGGCAACGGCTTTAATCTCTATGAGATGTCGGCTCATCTGAGCCCAACTCAAAAGGTCCATATCGCCGATCGTGCCATTTGTCGAATAGATGATCTTTCGCATTGCTTCGGCTTCAAAATAGAGCGCGTCGCGTGACTTGGAGATTCCATAATTTGCTTTGATCAAGTCGACGGTTTCGTCAACATGTGTCAGCGCGTATTTCCATCCTTTCAGACTGGCGAGACGAAAATCTTCCACCAGTTCAGGTTTCTGTTCAACCAGACCGGCATGAGTGAAAAGGACGTCTCCATAAAAATGAATACCGTAATCGCGCGGATCGATGATACGACAGGAAAAGCCGTCCTGCTCCAGCAAGTAGGGCTCATTGGTGATGTATGCATTGAAGACATCGGTCTCACCGCGTTCAAGCGAACGATGATCATAACTGGTGTCAAGTCTGATAAATTCTTGGCCCAACTTTTCCTGATGCAGTAACGCAAGCAGAGACAAGCTCTGAAAACCGGGCGAAAGCATGATTCTTTTCCCCACCAGGTCGGCCGGCTTCCTGATCTGAGAGTCCGCCAGGGAAACGAACACAGTCGGCGCACTCTGCAGAATAGCCGCAACAGCGACCACCGGCTGTCCCAGACTGTGTTCAATCAAGAGGCCAGACCCGGAGATACCAAAATCAGCCGTTTGCGAAAGAACTGCAGCGACTGGCGCATCACCCTGATTTATATCGCGAATCTCGACATTCAGACCAGCGTCACGATAATATCCCTTGGCGACGGCCATATAGTATCCAGCGAATTGAAACTGATGCTCCCACGATAGCTGCAAAACAACACGCTCACTGGCGCAAAGCGGTCCACAGCCAATCCAGAAGAGAGAGGACAGGCAAATCAACACAATCAGGCAGGGTCGAAAAAAATTCATACGCCAACTTCTATTTATGCGGATAAGGACTGCTTTAACGCTATCAAAATAACGCAGCAGTGCAAGCGTCCCCAGAAGAGTTAGCAAACAAAAGGCTCGTTACAAGAGCAGTGAAAACCAGAAGTTATAGATCATTACCTATGATAAACCGGGAAATCGCCCCATGAAGGTTTTCCATAAATTGTTATATTTCAGTTTTTTAAGCATTAATTATTTGTAAGATATCTTCATTTTGCTATCATGTTGGCCGTTGGAGACAGGCTCTAGATCGTACACTTTCCGGAGGATAAATGACCGACTCGCCCCAAAAGATTGACGCCACTTACCTGGCGATTCTCGATTCCGTCGATGCTGTGATTTATATCGCCGACATGAGTAATTACGAACTTCTTTCCTGAACCGTAAAGCCCGCGAAACATCGCATGCCCAAGTCGGGACCATCTGCTGGCAAACGTTGCAGCAGGGACAAAAAGGACCCTGCCCCTTCTGTACCAACGACAAACTCCTTGATGACCTCGGCAAGCCGAATCCCCCTCATATCTGGCAGGTGAATAATACGCTCAATGGAGAATGCTGGGAATGTCGCGATCAAGCTATTCAGTGGTCTGACGGTCGTCTGGTCAGACTCGAAATCGCAACGAACATCACCGCCCGGGAAAGGGAAGAGCAAGAATTACGGATCAAGGAAGAACGCCTTGACCTGGCCCTCAATTCTGCTGAAATGGGCACCTGGGACTGGAACCCTCAAACGGGAGCCACCATTTACAGTGAGCGCTGGGCAAAAATGCTCGGCTACGACCTGAAGCATCTGACTCTACATGTCGACACCTGGGCAAATCTGATTCACCCCGACGACAAAGAGCAGACAATGGCCAGCCTGAAAGCCCATCTGGCGGACAAAACACCGATCTATCAAGCTGAATTCAGGGCCCGGACGCATAGCGGAGAATGGCGCTGGATGCTCGATCTTGGTAAGGTCATCACCCGCGACTCCCAAGGCCGACCCCTGCGTGTTACCGGAACCCAACAAGATATTACGGAGCGAAAAAAAACGGAGGAAGCACTACGCGCCAGTGAAGAAAATCTGCAAATCACGCTCGATTCTATATGTGATGCCGTTATTTCAACCGATATTCGACAAAAAATTGTACGAATGAATCCTGTGGCGGAAAATCTGACTGGATGGGACAGAAACAAAGCTGTTGGAAAAACACTGAACAAGGTCGTTCAAATCATCGATTCCAGGACCGGAAAACCTGCAGAAGACCCGGTGAAAACGGTTATAGAAGCAGGTGATATCGCTCCCCTGTCAAATCACACAATCCTGACCAGAAAAGACGGCCGTAAATCCGAGGTCGCCGGTTCTTCGGCCCCTATTCGCGATGGGAAGGGAAACATTACCGGGGTTGTTCTGGTTTTTCGCGATGTGTCTGAAGAATACTACCTGCGCAAACAGATACAACGTGTTCAACAATTGGAACAGATCGGTACCCTGGCTGGTGGAATAGCCCACGACTTCAACAATATCCTGTCCGGATTTACGGCAACCTGACACTTGCAGAACAGAAACTCCCGCCGGAACATCCTGCCGTAAGGTTTCTGCGACAGGCTGAAATCAGTGCTGATCGAGCACGCGATCTGACCGCTCAGTTCCTGACCTTTTCCAAGGGGGGAGACCCGATTAAAGGGGTAGCCGATCTGGGAGAAATCATCGAAGAGACAGCTCGATTTGATCTTTCGGGTAGCTCGGTTAAACTGATTTTTCGCAACCGCCATGCCTTTGGCCGGTCGAAGTTGACAAAACCCAGATTCAGCAGGTCATATCCAATCTGGTCATCAATGCAGCTCAATCGATGCCGGACGGAGGGCAACTTCATATCGACCTGGACAACTTCGTTCAAAACCTGATGACCATGACATCAAAGCTGGCCAGTATGTCAAAGCGGTTATTAGAGATGAAGGTAAAGGGATTCGGGAAGAACTTCTCCCACGGATTTTCGACCCCTACTTCAGTACCAAACAAACCGGGCGCGGGCTTGGCCTCGCAACTGTTCATTCAGTCATTACACGCCATAATGGCCATATCCAGGTCACCAGCAGCGAGAATGTCGGAACAACCTTCACACTATTCCTGCCGGTCACGGAAACCGCCCCACCACCACCCGCAGCAAGTGTGAAACAACAGAATACTGACCTGCCTTCACAGCATCTGAACATTCTGGTCATGGATGATGAAGACGTGATTCGCAGTCTGACTTCAGAAATGCTCACCATGATGGGTCACAGTCCAAAGGTCGTTGCCAACGGCGATGCCGCGTTGAGACAGTATAGACTGGCCCAGCAGGATCAAGCCCCTTTTGACCTTGTAATCCTTGACTTGACCATCCCCGGCGGGATGGGCGGTCAGGAAACGATGCAAGAACTGCTGGCATTGAACCCTGAAATAAGAGCGATTGTTTCGAGTGGTTATACCGATGACCCCATTATGGCATACTACGCCGAGTATGGATTCAAAGCGGTTGTAACCAAACCTTACACCTTTGTAGAACTGCAACAGAGCATTAATCAGGCACTGGCTCAAGCATAAAAGCGGTCTCCCCCACGGCGTGGAGGAGACCGCTTTCTCTTTTATCAATAAAAGTCAACTTGATATCAGGCAGACCTGCTGGAAAAGCCGGAAGAATCTCTTTACCAGTTTTCACCCAACAATTCAAAATGCGCTTGAGGATGAATACAGGCCGGACACAGCTCGGGAGCACTATCACCTGTGTGCAGGTATCCGCAGTTACGGCAGCGCCAGGTCACTTGCTCAGCACGCTTGAACACACGACCATTTTCGATATTGGCGAGCAGATCGCGAAAACGCTTTCATGCTGTTTTCAGCAACGGCGATTGCATTCCAGGCTGCGGCTATCTCGGAAAAACCTTCCTTTGCTGCAACGTTGGAAAACTCGGGGTAAAGGTCCTGATGTTCCTCATTCTCACCCATGGCCGCTGCGAGCAGGTTTTCTACAGTTGTGCCCATCTTTCCCGCCGGAAATGTGGCGGTAATTGCCAGTTCTCCTCCCTCAAGAAACTTGAAAAACCGCTTGGCGTGCTCTTTTCCTGATTGGCGGTTTCTTCAAAATGTCGGCGATCTGCACATAGCCTTCCTTCTTGGCGATGCTGGCAAAATAAGTATAACGAGTCCGTGCCTGTGATTCACCAGCAAAAGATTTAAGCAGATTTTTTTCCGTTTCTGTTCCTTTGATACTTGCCACGATACATTCCTCCTTTAGGGTTATATTGAATACGAATAGCCGCCCCGATTTGCGACGGCTATCCTCATTTTGTTCTGAATAGTTGATTTAACCTCATGTTTTCGTCATGTCAACAGCCATTGTCCGCCCTCAATTGACGAGGTCGAAACGATCAAGATTCATGACTTTATTCCAAGCAGCGATAAAATCATGAACAAATTTTTCTTGGGCATCCTCACAAGCATAAACTTCTGAAACGGCACGCAGTTGAGAGTTCGAACCAAAGATGAGGTCAACACGGGTGCCGGTCCATTTGAGTCTATCACTTTTTCGATCATATCCTTCAAACAGGTCATCACCTTCGGAAGAACTTTTCCAGACTGTGTTCATGTCGAGCAGATTGACGAAAAAGTCATTGCTCAAAATCTCTGGTCGCGTGGTAAAGACCCCATGTGAAGATTGCTCGAAATTGCTATTCAAAACCCGCATGCCACCGATAAGCACAGTCATTTCGGGGGCCGTCAGGGTCAGTAGTTGAGCTCGATCAAGAAGAAGCTCCTCTGCCCGTATGCGGTATTTTGTTTTAAGATAATTTCGAAAACCGTCAGCAACGGGCTCAAGAACAGAAAATGCCTCGATATCTGTTTGCTCCAATGTTGCATCCGTACGTCCCGGATTGAACGGAACGGTCACATCATAACCGGCATTCTTCGCAGCCTGCTCCACAGCGGCACAACCGGCAAGAACAATCAAATCAGCCAGCGAGACCTTCTTTCCACCAGACTGCGCGGAGTTGAACTGATCCTGAATCCCCTCAAGTTTTTTAAGACCAGTTCAAGCTGAGCCGGTTGATTCACTTCCCAATCCTTTTGCGGTGCAAGGCGGATTCGCGCCCCGTTGGCTCCACCACGCTTGTCCGAGCCTCTAAAGGTTGATGCCGATGCCCAGGCCGTCGAAACCAGCTGTGCAACAGAGAGGCCTGAAGCCATGACCAGGGCCTTGAGTTCGGTAATATCCTGCTCGTCGACCAGCTCATGGTCGACGGCCGGAACCGGGTCTTGCCAGATCAGCTCTTCTACCGGAACTTCAGCTCCAAGATAACGTGAATATGGCCCCATGTCGCGATGGGTCAGTTTAAACCAGGCACGTGCGAAAGCGTCGGCAAATTCCTCCGGATTCTGATGAAAACGCTTGGAAATCGGTCCATAGATCGGATCCATACGTAACGCCAGATCCGCGGTTGTCATGATGGTCGTCACCCGTTTGGCCGGATCATGTGCCGCAGGGGCAAGATCTTTCTCATCTGGATTAACCGGCACCCATTGCCAGGCTCCAGCCGGGCTTTTCACAAGATTCCAGTCGTAACCGAACAGAATATCGAAGTAACCCATATCCCACTGAACCGGGTTCGCAGTCCAGGCGCCTTCGATACCACTGGTGATCGTATCACCCCCGCTACCACTGTTAAAATTACTGAGCCAGCCAAGCCCCTGTGCTTCAATGCCTGCAGCCTCGGGCTCGGGTCCGACATGAGCAGCGTCACCGGCACCATGGCATTTACCAAAGGTATGTCCACCGGCAATCAATGCAACTGTTTCTTCATCATTCATGGCCATGCGGGCAAAGGTTTCGCGAATATCGCGACCAGAAGCCAGAACATTCGGCTCCCCGTTCGGCCCTTCCGGATTCACATAGATCAACCCCATCTGTACTGCGGCCAGAGGATTTTCAAGCTTCCGATCCCCTTCATAGCGCTTGTCACCGAGCCACTCGCCCTCAGAGCCCAATAGATATCTTCTTCAGGCTCCCAAACATCTTCACGACCGCCGGCAAAACCAAAAGTTTTGACTCCCATCGACTCCAGCGCACAGTTGCCGGCCAGAACCATCAGATCAGCCCAGGATATTTTCCTGCCATATTTCCGCTTGATCGGCCAGAGCAGACGTCGCGCCTTATCAAGGTTGGCATTGTCCGGCCAGCTGTTAAGAGGAGCAAAGCGCTGGGTACCGGTAGAAGCGCCTCCGCGACCATCGCCGGTACGATAGGTGCCGGCACTGTGCCAGGCCATACGGATGAACAGCCCTCCGTAATGCCCATAGTCAGCTGGCCACCAATCCTGAGAGTCGGTCATCAGAGCATATAGATCGTTTTTCAAAGCCTTGAGATCAAGTTTTTTGAACTCCTCGGCATAATTATAATCCCTCCCCATGGGATCGGACAAAGCAGAGTGCTGGTGGAGAATTTTGAGGTTCAACTGATTCGGCCACCAGTCCCGGTTTGACGTACCACCACCTGCGACCTGCTTGCTTGTTCTGCCCGTAACCGGGCACTTTTTCTGCTCACTCATACATTTCTCTCCTGTCGCTGTTTAGAATACGAATTTTCATGCTGACGATCTCGACACACAATCCATTTCACCATGACAACCATGTCCCGGTTGTTTGATCAGCGCCCAATGGCCAGAGATAATAATAGCATATAATTTACTATCCTACATAGTAACTATTCTTACTTAAATACTAAAAAAAAGTTACGCCTTCAGGCAATCCTGACAAATACCGTAGACAACAACATTTTTCTTTTCGAATCGTCCCAACGAACTGACCTCATCAGGCAGTTCAGCATCATCAACCAGCTGCCATTCAAAATCGATGATCGTTTTGCAGCGCTCACAAATCAAGTGGTGATGTTGCCTATGTGACACTTCAAAATGAGCCTGACTCTCAATGGTTTCAACCTTTTTGATCAACCCCATCTCGGCAAAGGTTCCCAAGGTCCGATAAACGGTATCAAGGGACAATGTCGGCATCCGATCACTTAAACGCTGGTGCAACTTTTCCGCAGTCGGGTGATCAGCCGCAAAAGCGATCTCTTTAAAAATTTCAATCCGCTGAGGAGTTACCCGCAAATCCTTGGCCTGACAAGCTGCCTGGAAATCAGCAACGATTTTCTTAAGATTTGCTTCCATATTCTCGCTTCCTAAATAGTAACTATTACTAATAGGAATACGCGAAAGCCCAACTACATGTCAAGTAAACTGAAACATTTTCTTTAGCCCTCCTCTCAACAAAGCAGAAAGGCGCGGGAAGACCAAAGGCTTCATGTCGATTTACGATCCCCGAACATTTGAATCAAGCAAATCAAACCACACCAGAGAACAACCGCAGTCTTGCCATACTCATGATTGCAGCACGGAATTAATCCTCCTGCCCGGAGCCGTCTCAACCCTTTTTCAGATTGCGCTCCCCGGCTTGCCGCGATTTACGTTTACGCAGGCGATTGACTTCATGTTGACGCTTATCGGCCAATTTGATCAGTTTTTCCTGACAGCTTTCCATGCCTTTATCCGGATGAGGATTAACGGCCAGATATGAACCGTCCGATTGCAGTTCCCAGGCACTGACATTATCTTCCAGCTGAAGTTCAAGAAATTCATGCAACTGTTTTCGTAACGCCTCACTCTCAACAGGGACCAGAGTTTCCACCCGAAATTCAAGATTTCGCTTCATGGCATCTGCCGAACCGATGAAAAATTCTTCCTCTCCTCCATTCTGAAAATAGTAGACGCGAGCATGTTCAAGAAAGCGATCAACGATCGAAACAACTCTAATATTCTCAGACAGATCCGCAATTCCTGGTCGCACACGACAGCTGTCTCGCACCAGAAGTTCAACCCTGACACCGGCACAGGAAGCCCGGTACAAAGCTTTTGAGATATCGATATCGACAAGAGCATTCATTTTAAAACGGATCAGACCGGGGCGGTCATCAGTGGAAATCAGAATTTCACGTTCAATTTTGTCCAACAGCGCTTTTTTGAGAATTTTAGGTGCTGGCAGCAACTTTCTATAATTGCGCTTCGGCGTAAAACCGGTTGTCAGATAATTAAAAAGTTCCGTTGCATCACGCCCGATGTCCTTGCTGTAATAAAACATGCCCAGATCGGAATATATTCGAGCCGTCACCGGATGATAGTTGCCTGTTCCAATATGAACATAGCGCCTCAGGCCCTTATAATCCTGACGGATGACCAGGATCATCTTGGCATGGGTTTTCAGACCGACCACGCCGTAAGTCACATGAATTCCAGCCTCTTCCATCTTTGTCGCCAGCTTGATATTGGACTGCTCGTCAAAACTGGCTTTCAGTTCGACAACCACGGCGACCTGCTTGCCGTTCTGGGCCGCCCGGATAAGATAGCGAATAATTTCACTGTCGGGATCAGTCCGGTAGAGAATCATCTTGATTCCCCTGACTTTAGGGTCTGTGGCAGCTTCGTAGAGAAAGCGTCCCACCGATGTCGCAAACGATTCATAAGGATGTTGGAGCAGGATTTCCTTATGCTCCCTGATGGTATGGAAAATATTCCGATCCTTGACCAAAAGAGGATGTTCTATCGGGTTGTGCGGTGCCATCTTGAGTTCAGGCAATTCTAAAGAATAAAGTTCCCAGAGATCACGCAACCAAGCATGCAACCACTCACGGAAACATCCTTATTCTCATCCAGTCCCAGTTCCGCCGCCAGCCTGCCGTGTTGAGCTGGAGAAATACCGGCCTGAACCTGTAGCCTGACAATGGGCGCGACCCGGCGATCCTGCAAGGTGTTCTCGATCAACTCAAGCAGGTCGTCAGCATGTTCCTCTTCTTTGCTGGTATTGGCATTGCGCGTCACCCTGAACAGTTCGCAACTCAGGATTTCCATCCCTGGAAAAAGCAGATCGAGGTTATGCGCCATGACATCTTCAAGCAGGACAAAACAATAGCGGTTATTTGTCACAGACTGAAACGCTGTGCACCAGAGCCAACCGGCACCTTAACCCGGGCCAGAGAGATATCCTGTTCACCAGGGTAGCGTAGCGTCACCAGCAGATTCAGGGACAGGTTGGAAATAAATGGAAAGGGATGGGCAGAATCAACGGACTGCGGAGTGATCAGGGGGAAAATATTATCATAAAATGACTCGCGAACACTACTTCGCTCCTCGTCACTGAGCTGTGCATAGGAAAGAATTTCAATTCCCGCGGCGCTGAGATCATCGATCACCTCCCCGGCAATGCGCTCTTTTTCGACCATGTAAGACCGGATGTCAGCCAGACATTCATCAACCTGCTGCTGTGGAGTCCGACCATCAACAGTCCGGTCGAGAATTCCTGCGGCAACCTGCTGTTTGAGGCCACCGATCCTCTTCATGTAAAACTCATCCATATTGGAACCGGAAATGGCTAGAAACTTGACTCTTTCCAGCAGAGGGTTCTTCCTGTTTTCCGCCTGTTGCAACACCCGTCTGTTAAATTTCAACCAGCTCAACTCACGGTTGAGAAAGAGTGCAGGGTTGTTAAGAGATGAGTCTCTGTTCTCTTTTGCCACAGCATTGACCTCTTCCGGACATATGGCAATCGGCGCAACCGCTGCCTGAACTGAATGTGCAACTGATTCCATAACTCCACTCCTCACAGCCAAAGATATTGAAGCTCACAAGATAGAGGAGGAATATGAGTTTTTTGTTAGCATCACAAAAAACAGGGTTTTTCTGATGATTTTACATTCCAGCTATGAAAACATTAACAGATGGCGGCGTCAGATCGACAGCAGAACTATTTTTTCTTGCCGTTTTTGTCTCCTTGGCTTTAACTTTAACGGCCCTGCAGACCTGGGCTTTTTTTTTCACCTGGCACCACACTTGTCACACACAAATTTAGCATCTTTTTTTTTGACCTGGGAGGTTCCTTTGAGACAACTCATAAATTTATCCACGGGTTAATAATCTGTCAGTTTATATGGTATTGTATATGCAATCGAAACCTAACCGATTTAGTATTTTTTAGCAAGAGTTCTGGAGCTCATGAAAGACATTACCCTCATCGACACAAACACCATAGAGCCATCGCAAGAACGCATTCGTCTGGCTGCCATTGATATTGGAACGAACTCATTCCGTTGCATTGTCGTTGAAATTGACAAGCAGGGAAACTTTCGCGTTCTCGATGATGAAAAAGCAACCGTTCGCCTTGGTGAAGGCCTGACGAAAAGCGGTATTATCTCCCAGGCGGCAGAACAGCGGGCGATAGAAGCACTGCGACGCATGGCCCAAATCAGCGCCGGACTCAAAGCTGAGATTGCGGCCGTCGTCGCCACTAGTGCCGTGCGCAAAGCACTCAACCGAAGCCAGTTTTTACGCCATGTCAAAAAGGCCACGGGCCTGGAAATAAATGTGATTTCAGGAGCCGAGGAAGCTGAACTTGCCAGTCTGAGCATCCATCACAATTTCGACATGGACAAGCAACGCTACGCCATTGCCGATATTGGCGGCGGAAGTGTCGAAATCGTTTTTGCAACCGGCCGCCACACGGAAAGCATCGTGTCGCTCGAACTGGGGGCTGTCTTCCTGACCGAAAAATTTCTGTGTCGGGACCCCGTCGATCCGGAAGAATTGAAGCAACTGCGCAAATACATCCGTAAAACACTAAAAAATGCAGGCATTGGTGACGGGCTGCCGGTCAGTTGTCTGATTGGATCGGGCGGCACCATGACAAACATCGGCAGCATGGTCATGGCCATGCGCGGCGAACATTACGAATCGATCCATCGCTATGAAGTCATGCACTCGGAAATTATCCACCTGCTGGCGATGCTCAGTCGCAGCAGCCAGACAGAGCGCCGCCAGATTCCCGGCCTCAACCCGGAACGAGCCGATATCATTCTGGCGGGGATGATGCTGACTGACGAACTGTTGCGTCGTTGCCGAACCAACCTGCTCCGAATCAACGCACAAGGAATACGCGAAGGGCTCATTCTACAGAGTATGCAACATCGTGGTCTGCTGCCCCATAAGCATCGGTCCCGGAATTGGCGCACATCAATCGTTGAGTTTGCCCGGTCATGCCGCTTTGACGAAGCTCACTCCACCCAGGTCAATCGTCTCGCCCGGCAAATTTTTACCGCTGTTGGACCAGCTAAACAGCTGACCGCCAGACATGCCCGCTTACTGGAGGCAGGAGCGCTACTCCACGACATTGGTTATTTCATCAGCTATGACCGTCATCATAAGCATTCCTACCACTTGATCCGCCATGCCAACCTGTTCGGATTCACGCCACGCGAACGTGAGATCATTGCCAACCTGGCCCGCTATCATCGCAAATCCAGACCGAAAAAAAGTCATGGCAACTTTGCCTCGCTGAATCAGGAAGACAAAAATCTGGTCCGCCTGCTGGGTGGGATACTGCGACTGGCCGACGGACTGGACAGACGCCGCAATGGCCAGATCAGCTCGGTTGAAGGCCACGTGCAGGGTCATATTTTCAAGTTAAAAATTATAGGCAAGGGAGATCTGATGGTTGAACGTTACGGAGCCATCAGCAAAGGCGATCTGTTTGAAGAGGCTTTTGGCTACGAGCTCAGTATCGAAACAGAGGCAGAGACATGAAATATCTGACCCTGATCCGACATGCGAAATCCGATTGGAGCGACATCGGGCTCAAGGATTATGATCGACCGCTTAACCGCAGAGGGGAAAAAGCCGCCCCGATGATGGGTCAGCGGATGGCAACGAATAACATCCTGCCGGAAATCCTGATCTGCAGTCCGGCTGAACGAGCACGCAGGACTGCACGATTGATTGCCGACCAGCTTGACCTGGGGGAGGATACAATCCGTTATCAGCCCCTGCTTTATGAGGCCGGGCTGGAAACATTTATTGAGCTTGCAGGTCAATTCCCCTCTTTTGAGCATGTTGCAGTCATCGGCCATAATCCGGGCTTAAGCTCCTTCGCCGAATGGCTCTGTCCCGATGCACCTGGCTGGCTCCCTACCTGTGCCGTCCTGAATATGGAGCTTAACGTTGACCACTGGCAAGCGATCTATACGCATTGCGCTTCAATTCTTCATTACGACTATCCCAAAAATTCAGTCTGAAAGAATCGGACGTCATCTGAATCATCGATATGACCCTCCCAGACCGATCAATTCAACATGAGTCACGGGCCATCCCGGTGGCCCACTCGGCCCCTCATAACGAATAAACAAGCCGTTTTCCTTGAGTAACCAGTAGTGACAACTCCAGAAAACCGACCGAAACCCGGTCAGCTGGATTTTCATGCGTACGGCGGCATGCAATTCACCCTCAATTTCAACCATCTCATCATCTTCCCTGAGAACCTGAAGACGATGAACATCCAGTGTATCGGGTCGGATGCTCCAGAATTCCATGCGCCGTTTTCTGAGTCATTGAACTGACGCAACGACATCGACAGGGCCTGATACCAGGGATCGGAGTCGATCACGACCGTGCGTTGAACGGCCTCACCCTTAACCGCCCGGTAAAATCAGGCGATCATCCTGTCGCACAACTCGAAGATCGGTTCTGGCTTCAGGATCGACCACAGTCCAGGAGAGAGTTTCCTATCCGGGCTCATCAGGGTCGTATCCTCCTCAGAGCCAAGCAGGGTAACAAGTGTTAAACGTTCTCCTCGCACCAGTTTCCAGTCAAAAGTGATTGTTTCACCGGCAATTTTTTTCAGATAAAGATGGTGCTCCATCGGCAGCACAGAGCTTTCCGCAATAGAATCGTGAAGAAAAAACAACAGAACAAGAAGCGTCGATAAGACAAGCCTGATTCCGTTCACATCGGACCTCGAGTAAAATGTGTTTTGGGGCTGTACTGCCGTTTTAACCAGGAACTGAGGCCGTCCAGTCCGGGAAACAGAACCCGCTCCGTCATGTTGGTCTGATCCAGTTTATCGCGAATTTCCCACTTCAAGGGGCGGGAATAATAATTTTACGCCAGAGTTCGGGGTGAAGAGTCAACCAGTCGTCAAACACTCTGGTCGAATCTGGTTGTACTGAAAAAAAAGCAAATTGATTGGTAATGCGATCATCTATTGAAGGGGGTTCAAAAAACAGGGCAAAATCATCGCATTCCAGCAGTTTCAGATCCTGCAATGTAGCAATGGCCGCAGACAGCATCTCCCCGGTAAAAACATTTGCTCCTTCAGCTTCAAGCTTGGCGTAAAGCTTATGAGGCAACTTCTGGTGAGTCTTAAGATAATTGACCGCCCAGATCACACCATCAACATTAAAGCGATCAATGTTTGCTGTTGCAAAATGCAAAGCGACATAGGGGGAGTAGGTCCAGTCGAGCAAACGTGTTGGTAAACCGTAATGCTGGGCCACGGACAACCAGTGCCAGATCGAGTCCTGCTCAACAACAGTGCGGCGGGCATATTTTTTAAAATTTCTCAGCAGATGCTGCTCGAGGCTAACATAGGGTCCGCCAAGACGAGTCAGGGTCGTCCTCAGCCGATAGTTCTTATCGCTCAGGCCACGAAAAGCAAAACGTGAGCGGAAGCGCCCCAACTCAGCATTCCAGGAATCTTCAAACAGCTCATCCTGAAGGTGAGTCCAACTTGTAACCGTAATTTCATTCATCATCATTCCATTCGCCAGCCTTATAAACTGATTATGCGACCTGCAAAACAGAGATCTTCCTCCCCCTATAACAGTTCACTGGCAGCATCCGCCAACGGCGAACGCTCACCACGACTCAGTTGGATATGCCCCGCCAGCAGGCTATTGCGGAATCGTTCAACAACATAGGTTAAACCATTACTGGAAGCGTCAACATAAGGATTATCAATCTGATCCGGGTCACCGGTCAGAATGATTTTACTGCCATCCCCGGCCCGGGTGATGATCGTTTTAACCTCGTGTGGAGTCAGATTCTGGGCCTCGTCGACGATCATGTACTGACGCGGAATCGAACGTCCGCGGATATAGGTTAACGGCTCCACCGAGATGATACCTAAATCCTTCAGTTCATGATGGCGATTCCGTTTGCTGCGACCCGAATCGTCATTGAGTAGCAGATCGAGGTTGTCATTGATCGGTTGCATCCAGGGAGCCAACTTTTCTTCGACATCACCGGGAAGAAATCCAAGATCACGACCCATGGGGAAGATCGGTCGGGAAACCAGAAGTTTCGTGTACTGAGCTGTTTCCGTCACGCTGTGCAGGCCTGCCGCCAGGGCAAGCAGCGTCTTCCCTGTCCCGGCCCGCCCGACCATGGTTACAAGATGAATCTCTGGGTGAGCCAGTAATTCGAGAGCAAACTTCTGTTCCAGGTTGCGGGGATAAATGCCCCAGAACCCCTCTGGAGGGGTTCCCCTGAGGGGGACAACAGCATTTTTCAGTGGATCAAAACGACCAATTGCTTTCTGCTGTACATCATCGAGCGCCTGCATGTTCACACAGGCGTGCGGCGGCAAATTCCCCTCATCCAGAGTCAGCCTCTGTTCTTGAAAAAAACGGTCAATCTGACCACTGGGCAGGTCCAGTGTCTGCATGCCGCAGTAAAGATCAGCAATTGATATCTTATCGGTTTCGTAATCTTCGGCCTGAATCCCCACGGCGTGGCTTTGATCCTCAGATTATATCTTGTTACCAACACCACGGGCCCGTCTGAACGGTGCTTTTCCTGAACCGCCAGAGACAGTATCTGATGATCCGCTATCGGCGTACGCAGTTCCTGGGGCAACTGTTCGAGACAGTCGCTACGCGTTACCACAACCCTCAAGCGACCGCCGTTGTCCAACTTAACCCCGCCGTTCGTCAAAATTCCGGTTTGACGCAAACGATCCAGTTCGCGCGAAACCTGGCGTGCGTTTCGGCCATTTTCATTGCCGTCTTTTTTAAACGAATCAAGTTCTTCAATAACCGGTAGCGGGAGAATCACTTCATTCTCCTCAAAATTGAAAATTGAATTTGCATCATGCAACAGAATGTTGGTGTCGAGCAGGTAGGATTTCTTCGTCAATGGTTTCTCCTTTGGGTCGCTATCTATGGATAGACAGAAGCATTAACGACAATTGTTAAGAAAATATGTGGAACTGAAATTTTGCAGCTCGTGAAGTTGCGCCGCCGCTCATAGAATTCTCATCTGATGATAACAGTCGGACAACAATCGACTCATAGATTAAAGCAACTCATTATCAAAGGAGATTTATAAGTTCCATGCCTGCAACAGTTAAAACCTTTCCGACTGCGTACCAACGTCCGGCAGATATGGAAAGCTGCTTCGCCGCACTCGGGATTTCAAGTCAGACGGACCTGATCAGCCAGCTGCCCTTCACCGGCAACGACACCAGTGCCGGATCGGAAACCGAACTCCAAGCGATCGTCATCGGCAATCGCAATCAGGTCGATCTGCCTTCGGAAATCGAGCGATCGCGCTTTTTCAGCAACCTGCAACGGCGAACCCAGAGCGGTGATTCCCCCGAAAGACGGCTGACTGAATTACGCGAATATCTCGACGACGAGAACAACAGAGCCTGGGAAAACAGTTGGGTCCGCTTTGCTCGCAAACGCTTATCACCCACGGCAGAAAAAGTACTGAACCGTGACTTGCTGGCCGACAAAAATGCACCTGGCATAGGTAACCGCAGCGATAGCGATCGCTTTCAGATAAAACCGACAGCGGAGAGGACGACCTGCGCGTGCCGATCAGTTACCTGGTCAAACTCGCCCTGGCCGACCACCTTGGCAACCAGCGTCTGCACAACAGAGGATTGCGACAGATCGGCGAATCACTGCTGGAAAACTACACCAGCGACAACACCTCGCCTGAGACCTTTTCCTTTCATGTCGAAGCGCTGTCCCCCTCACGCGGCATGGGAAAGCAACTGGCGAGAGAAACAGCAAAACGGTTCCTCTTTACTCAGTTGCTGATCCACTACGCCAACATCCAGTTCGGCCTGACCGACTCGGGCCAGAAGGCAATGATCTATTTTGCCCCCACCCGCCTCAGCGGCAGAAAAACTGAACGACATCATCCCTGACAGCTTCTACCGTCAGCTGTTCATGAGTCCCTGCCTGTCGGGCTGGAACCGCGGCCAGCAAAAGCAGAGTTACATGGAACTGTGCCATCAGGTTTTAAGTCGCAGTCAACTTAACGCGGTGGCCAAGCTGCGAGAAGCCGGCATCATTACCAACAACCTCGTCGTTCTCCCCAACATGTCGAACACCAGTCTGGCCAATAACGGCGTCCATATCAGCATCGGCAGTCGAAAGCTGAGCGAAGCTTGTCGTCAGCAACAAAACGGTTACGGCCCCGGTCAGGAAAAGTTTCTTGGCGATCTGGCGACAAAAATCATGGAGCACTTTCTACCGCTCTTTGTCACCACCTACAGCGCAGCCCCTATCGACTTGCTTTTGAGGACTTCCACCCAGAGAAAGCCCTTGGCTTCCTCCCTCATCAGCTCGACTTCACCCATTTGAGAATGCTCTGGAGGCGCTGGAAAAAGAAAGCCAGTCTCTCATTTTTCGGTCACGCCCTGACCCCTTTCGGTCCCCACTGGCTTGACCGGGCCCTGAGCCGCTCCTTCAGACTGCATGGCGACCTGATCCCCGACTTTCGCCTGATCGACTATCCGGTCTGTTTTTAAGCAGCGAACAGAGTCCCGCCTATAACGGCAATCTCGGCAATCAGGAGCAGTTAAAAGAGGATCTGGCCGATATGGGCATCTTCGACACGCAGATGTCGCTCTACCAGTTCATTAAACTGAGGGATTTCGGCACCATGGGGTTCAGTGGTTTCGAGGGGCGCCATTACAGCCTCTTTCCCGATCTTGACAACGATCTCGCTGCGGCGACCAACCTGCAGGTGTTGATTACGGCACTGGCTTTCAAGTACATGGCCAGCGGTCAGGTTCGCCATCGGCATATCCCCGATACACCTTTCGTCGAAAGTGAAAGACGCCAGATTTTTTTCGACATGGCGATCGGCATTCCTACTTTTTACATCAAAAGAACGACCCGCAACCGTTTCCTGCTCAAAATCATCAAACAAACCGACAGGATCAGAACCAGCCGCCGCTATCCAGGTTACCTGAGGATTTATCGGGACGAGTATTGTCATGCCCTGCTCAAATTGCTCCGTAAGGACGCAGCCGACCTGATTGAAATGTTCAATTTCAGGGAATTGCTGGATGACCTCGAACTAAGGCTTACAGACCCTCAACACTACTCGGCAGCGGGACGGCTGATCCGGGGCATCGGCGGATCGGGGAGCGATCAAGTACGAACCCGGGATGCTGCTGAATTCAACAAAAGGCCGAGCTTTATTACCGGGAAAACTTACGTAAACAGCATATGCAACAGGCGCTGAATCTGCTTTGTGCAGATCTCGGACAATTGGAAAGAGGCACGACGGAGATCGATCGGGAACTGCAGCCGTCGCTGGTCGAACTGATGCAGGGCAAGAGCTCTCCTTCTTTCTGCAGTACAATCACCAGTGACGTTCTTAACGACCAACTGGGATTCAAGCACTCAGGCGCCTGCTCAACCTGATGCTCCTGTCAGAACAACGGGACCGGGCTCTGGCCGCCCATGAATTCAACTTAAACGAGGTCATCCATGAACATGACGCATCAGTATATCAAGCGCAGCAACAGTCAGGTCTGTAACGAACCCCTGTTCGGAGACCGCATCGTGCGCTGGCTCTATCATCCCGTCAGGGAAACGCACCCCGCCTGTTTCGGCTCCTGACCGGCGCCGGAGCAACAAAAGCCTGGGCTTCTTCAATTATGACCTGGCCCTGTCAACCCGGATCCTTGGCAATCATCAGTTTCTGCGCGAAGCTGGTGTCAACCTGGACGAGTGTCTGGACCCCCCGCGTTCTCTTGATACCGCCAGAAAGGTGTTCGAACGTAAAATCCGCTATTGGCAGTATCGGCCCATGCCGAGCGCCCCTCGAACCGTCGTCTCTCCAGCTGATGCGCGGGTCATTACGGGCTCGTTGAATGAAACAACCAGCCTGGGCATCAAGGACAAGTTTTTTACCTTCGAAGAACTTCTTGGAGAAAACAAGTCTTCTTGGCTCCAAACCTTTCAGGGGGGAGATTTTGCCCTGTTCAGACTTACTCCGGATAAATACCACTACAATCATACGCCCGTCGCTGGCAGAATCGTCGATTTTTACCAGGTGGAGGGTCGCTTTCACTCCTGCAATCCCCAGGCGATCGTCTCCGAAGCGACCCCTTATTCAAAAAACCGCCGGATCGTCACGATTATCGATACCGATGTTGAACAAGGCAGCCAGGTCGGCAAGGTCGCCATGATCGAAATTGTCGCCTTGATGATCGGCGATATCGTCCAATGCTACAGCGAAATCTGCTACGACAGCCCGAAAACACTGCGCGCAGGAATGTTTCTCAAAAGGGATGCCCGAAAAGCCTCTATCGGCCCGGCAGCAGTACGGATCTTTTATTGTTTGAAAAAGACCGTATACAATTTGCCGCGGATCTGCTGGAAAACAGGACCAGACGGGATGTTTCCAGTCGCTTCAGCAGCGGATTTAACACTCCTCTGGTAGAAACCGACGTCCAGGTCAGATCTTTGATCGGCAGCGCCAGACAACGCAAGGAGAATAGATAATGAATGAAATTTTCGCCCTGATACTGGCCCTTGCATGCTTTTTGGTGATTGTCTGGGGATGCCGGACTCTGCCACGGGACGGCTGGCAGATGCTGGCAACCCTGCCGATCAGATCTTTGGCCGACGGTCGCTGGCAGGGGATCAATCTCACCTGGTACGGCGTGTTGACAGCCAACGCTTACCTGGTCGCACTCACCATCCTGATAATTCTTCTCGGGCGACCCGGATCCCTTGTCCGGGGTCATGATTCTGGCGATCGGCATGCTCTTGATCTGTGTCCCATCATCACGCCTGATGGCGAGGATCGTTGAAGGAAAGGCACACACCTTTACTGTCGGTGGGGCGGTCTTTGTCGGAATTATCATCGCCCCCTGGCTGATTGTGCTGGTTAACCTCTGGGGCGGCTACCAGTTGCCGGTATTGACCACCCTGTCAGCGATCAGCATTGCCTACGCTTTCGGTGAAGGACTGGGACGACTGGCCTGTATCAGTTTCGGGTGCTGCTACGGAAAACCGCTTTCGCAGTGTTCAAAACAGATGAAGCATATCTTTTCCCGCTGGCATTTCGCCTTTCACGGCGAGACCAGGAAGATCTGCTACGCCGGTCATCTCGAGGGTCAACCGGTTGTTCCTGTCCAGGCTATTACAGCTCTGCTCTACTGTTTTACCGGGGTTGCGGGGATAGAATTATTCCTCTATGGATATTATTCTTCGGCCTTCGCACTGGTTCTTCTGGTCACTCAATTATGGCGTGTCTTTTCCGAATTTCTGCGCGCAGACTACCGTGGTCACAATGCCTTTTCAGCTTATCAGGTCATGGGACTGGCCGCCATTCCCTACGCCCTGGCCTGGTCTTATTTCTGGCCCACGGAAACCGCTCCTGGCGCTGAAATCACCGCAGGATTGTCGCTGCTCTGGCAACCCGGCACTCTGGTTTTCCTGCAACTGCTCTGGCTCACTCTCTTTTTCTACACAGGTCGCAGTACTGTCACCGGTGCCAGCCTGAGCTTTCATATCCATCGTGATCGCATCTAAAACCAAGAAAAGAAAGCTGAAGAAGATTGAAGGCCTGCTGAAAGCACAACTTCAAAAAGGCTTGAGTCATAAACAACTGGCACTGGCCTCCGCTCTCGGCGCAACCATCGGTATCATGCCTCTGGTCTGGGGAACCAGCCTGCTCTGTCTTTTTCTGGCCTGGATATTCAAACTCAATCAGGCGGTCGTTCAATCGGCCAACTATCTGGCTTATCCATTTCAAATCATGCTGTTTATTCCCTACCTCGTTGGTGGAGCCAGACTTTTCGCAACAATGCATGTGCCTCAACGAGGGAGCATCATTATGGAAACGATCCAATCAAATCCGGAGCTTTTCTTTCATGATTTCTGGCAGCTCAACCTGCAGGCCTTGGCCCTGTGGTTCATGACCACGCCTATCTTTTTTCTGTCTTTTTACCAGCTGACACATATGGGAATCAGCCTATTCAAGGCTAAACAGAACAATGACAGCTCCTTATCGGCATCTTCCCGACGTCGTCGGAGCCGTTAACATTCTCCCGAAGTCTAGGCCCTAACAAAAAATCATGGAAACAGAATCCGGTTCATCCTCCGCTAACATTTTCCGTTAAACATCACAAAAATTCGACATTAAGGAGGTATCTCTATGAATCACGCGATTGAAAATTATCAACCTAGTCGCCACGAAACCTACATGAATCCGCAGCAAAAGACTTTTTCGTGACAAACTTATCGCCTGGCGTGAGCGCCTGCTGTGCGAAGGTCACCAATCTCTCCAGCGCATTCGCAGTGGTGAAGAGGTCAGTGGCGATCTGATCGACAGAAGCGTTCACGAAAAAACAAAGTATTCGACTTTATCTCCCGCCGTCGCACTGAGGTGACTATTCAGAAGATCGATGCGGCACTCAAGAGGCTGGACGACGGAACCTTCGGTACTGCTTGAATCGGGAGAAGAGATCGGAATAGAAAGACTACTGGCCTACCCCGTCGCAACACTGTCCATTGAGGTTCAGAAATTCATTGAGAAGATGCGTCCCCGCCCTGCGTCCGACGATCTGATCATGTAGCCGACGGCAGGTCTAACCAGTTCCTAACAATACCCACATCCTTCCCTTATTCAAAACGGGTTAGATCCAGCGATAATCATTCTGACAAAGGAGAGCGTTCATGAAAAAAGTATGGTCAATGATCCTGATGCTGGGTTTACTCGTCTCTACCGGCTGCGCGATCAACGGACAACAAACCCGGAACTCAGGCCCCGAAAAAATTTACAGTACTGACAACATGATTGTCTGGGCATATGCCGAACGTCATTACGTAACCGGCAGCGAAAAGATGCATAAAATGTTCGCTGAACACCAGCATCTTCCCTACACAAAAACCATCCTTGGGGCAGGTCCCAAAGGTGAGACAGTCGTTTTCGAGGTTGCGAAAAAAGATCCGGCTTTCGTCGAAGCCCTGATCGACAGGTACAACCAGATTCCTTTTTTGGTGACCAGCGCAGGAGATCACTTTTCGGTCTACAAGTATAATGGTCGAATTTATGTTATCGGCGATCCTGCAAGCCGCGATTTTTTCGTCGAACACCATCACCTGCCCTACACAAAAACCCTTCTGGGCGCTGGTCCCGGTGGAGAAACAGTCATTTTTGAAGTCAATAAAAAGGATCCCGCCTTTGCAGAAGAGCTGGTCAAAAAAGTATAAAGGCTAAGCTGTCGCCATTTTATTGCCGTTCTGTTCTTAAGAGTGATCCAGCAAAAGAAGGAGCTCTCAGGCGGTTGAGAAACAGGCTGCCACGAGCCCGGGACGGGCGAACCGAAAACAAAAAAATACTCACCTCAAGAGATCACTTCTGTTGTGAGTGAAACAGAATCACATCTTTAGAATAACGTGTACATGATAATGCCCGTCATGGGTATTATCATTAACTGAGCGCTCCTGCCAATACAGGAGCGCTTTTTTATCGGAAAATTATCATCCGGTGTATACTGTTTTTCCTGATAATTCGATAAACAGATTCCTTTTACCCTCAGGAGCACTCCATGTCGCGCAAAACTCTCCCCTCTGTCTGTCCTTACGATTGCCCGGACGCATGCGGCCTGCTCGTCGAGGTTGAAAATAACCGTGCGGTCAAAGTCAGCGGCGATCCCGATCATCCTCACACGCGAGGATTCTTGTGCAGCAAGATGAACCGTTATCACGAAACGGTTCACTCTCCAAGACGTTTGACGACCCCTTGCTACGTACCGGAGAAAAGGGAGCGGGAGAATTCCGCCCGTTTACGTGGGACGACGCTATTGAGCGGATATGTCATCGGTGGCGTCAAATCATTGATCGCTATGGTGCCGAGGCGATCCTGCCCTATTCCTATGCCGGGACCATGGGACAGGTCCAGGGCAACGCTGGTCACCCCTTCTTCCACCGCTTGGGCGCCTCCCAACTGGAAAGAACCATCTGCGCCGCAGCCAAAGGCCACGGCTGGAAAGCGGTGATGGGCAAGACACCGGCCCCTCATCCCGACCAGGTGGAACAGAGTGATCTGGTTATCCTCTGGGGCAGCAACACTGCGGCAACCAGTATTCACAGCCTGCCCGGGATCAAGCAAGCCAAAGCCAGGGGAGCGAAAGTCTGGCTGATCGAAACCTACGAGACTGCGACAGCAGCCATCGCTGATAAAACCATCCTGGTTAACCCGGGCAGCGATGGAGCGATGGCGCTGGGCCTGATGCATATTCTGGTGCGCGATCAGTTGATCAATAAAGCCTTTCTGAGCGAACAGGTTCAAGGCTACAACGAACTGAAAAGTAAAATTCTGCCGGCCTGTTCCCCTGAGCACACCGCTCAACTGACCGGCATTCCGATTACTGAGTTGGAACAGATGGCACACAGCTATGCCGCGGCCTCCGCTCCTTACATCATCATCGGCGGCGGTTTGTCCCGTTATGTCAATGGTGCCATGACCGTCCGCTCGATTGTTGCCTTGCCTGCCCTGGTCGGTGCCTACGGAAAGCCAGGGAGTGGCTGTTTCAACGGGATCAGTACCGGCGCAGCCTTCAACATGCAAACGATTCTGCGACCTGATTTCATCAAGGGGACCCCGCGCATCATCAACATGAACCAACTGGGCAAGGCGTTAACGGAACCGGCAGGGACGCCTGTTGCCGGCCTGTTCGTTTATCAGGCCAATCCGGCGGTTGTCGCCCCGGATCAGAATAAAGTCCTCGCCGGGCTGGCGCGCGAAGATCTGTTCACCGTTGTTCATGAGCGCTTCATGACCGATACCGCCCGCTATGCCGACATCGTCCTGCCGGCCTGTTCATCACTGGAAACCAGCGATGTTTACCGCTCTTACGGCCATTATTGTGTGCAGCGCTCACGTCCACTTATCCCACCGGTTGGCCAGAGTAAATCCAACTGGGACCTGTTCGCCTTATTGGCCAGGGGCATGGGTTTTGAAGATGCATTTTTCAATCAGAGTGTGGACGATGTCATTGAGCAGTTGCTCAAGACTCCGGCTCAATGGTCGCCGAACTTGATCAGGATCTTCTGGCGGCCGGAAAACCGGTCGAACTGAACTTCCCCGATCAGGGCTATCAGACCCCCAGCGGCAAGATAGAAATCCTCAATCCACAGCTGGATGAACCACTACCACGTTACCTCCCACCACATCAGAGCCGGTATCCATTACGGTTAATGACTGCCCCATCGCTGCATTCCCTTAACTCATCCTTTTATGAGCGGGACGACCTGCGTCGGAACAGGAGCAGATGTACCTGCAGATGAACCCGCAAGATGCCGCTGAGCGTCAGCTTCAGGATGGCGAACGTGTGTGTGCCTTCAATGATCTGGGCGAAGTCACTTTTGTACTTAAAATAACAACCAGGGTTCAGCTGGTGTCGCAGTCGCGGAAGGGATCTGGTGGTTGGAATTTGCACCGGGAAAGCGTTCGGTCAACGCTCTGACCTCGCAGAGACTGACCGATGCCGGAAGCGGCAGCACCTTTTATGACAACGGCATCGACGTGCGGACACCTTAACGAACAGGATAACTGAACAGTGGCTCCTTCAAACAACGACAATCAGGCCGCCAGCAGAACGCGCCAAGGGTTGCTGTGCGGCCTCTTCTGCTACACGGTCTGGGGATCGTTTCCGCTCTTTTTCAAAGCCCTGCATGGTGCAACACCGCTGGAAATCGTCAGCCACCGAGTTTTCTGGTCGATGGTCTTTCTTTTCTTTCTACTCGGATTCAACAAGCAGCTGGGAGCCCTTCTAGCGCCGCTGAAAGATCGGACCACCCTGCTGACCCTGTGTGGATCAACCCTTTTGATCGCCACCAACTGGCTGGTTTTTATCTTTGCCGTTCAGCGCGGCGAGGTCTTACAATCCAGTCTCGGCTATTTCATAACACCGCTGATCAGTATCCTGTTCGGTTTCTTCTTTCTTCAGGAACGTCTCAATCTCTGGCAGCAGATAAGTGTCTTTCTCGCGGTTATCGGCGTACTCAACCTGACCCTTCATCATGGCCGAATCCCCTGGCTGGCTCTGATCCTGGGCGTAACCTTCGGCCTCTACGGTCTGCTGCGCAACTGGCCAAGGTTGATGCAACCATCGGCCTGACGGTCGAAACCCTGCTCCTCACGCCATTCGCACTGGTCTATGTGCTGTTCCTTGATGCCAATCAGCAGAGTCACTTTCTGCATGGATCCCTCAGGCTCAACCTTCTTCTGCCTATTGCCGGTGTGGTCACAGCTATTCCGCTTTATTTTTCGTCGCCGCGGCCAGACACCTGCGCCTGGCAACCATCGGTTTTTTACAATACATCACCCCCAGCCTGCATTTTCTGCTGGCCGTCTTTTTATATCGCGAACCCTTTTCCCGGACTCAGCTGGTCAGTTTCCTGTTTATCTGGACAGCAGTCGCGATATTTTCACTGAATGCCTTATAAAAAGTCAGGTAAAAGCAGTGCCACTTGATTCATCGACCAACAAGATTCGGCCTGACGCTTATCTGCAACACGGACCTGAGAATCCAAAAAATCTGCCCCATCAGACCGAAAGCTTTCAGGATCACACAAGTTATCGAATTACTTTTTAGCTTTGGAAGCACGGGCCTTCGCAAGTCCTGCACCCAGGTCTTTCTCAATGGCCATCTGTCGACGCGATTCAGAATAATCCTTGGAAGCCAGTTTGGTACTGGCGGGAATATCGAATTTGTCACGATACTCCTTCGGAGTCATTTCGTGGGCTGTTCTCAGATGACGTTTGAGAGTCGTAAATCCTTTGCCACAAATCATGCAATAGATCTGTTTTTTTCCAAAGGCTTTGCGTTTTGAAACAGCGGGAGCATCCTCTTCGACCACATCTTCTGTAACAGAAGAGACCGTCTCCCCTTTTCAATAGATGACAATACAGCGTGAACTTCCTGCAATTCAGCGAGCAACTCTTCTTTGGTCATGGGGGTTGAAGAGGCATGTGCCGCGACGATTTCCGATGCTAATTCTGTGATGTTTGACAATTTAGTCATCCTTTTCCTGATCTGTTATCCCCTCAAACACTCCTATTATAATAGATCCCGCACGGATGCAATCATCACGCATTCAGGGTGCTGCTTTTCCTTGCTGACTCGATTCAAAACTGATACAAGGTTGATCACAAAAACGGAGATCAGTATCATTCGTCCTGATCACATATTTTGTCCCAGAAGAAATTGACTCAGACGTTAAATTAATGTAAATATTCAAGCCGATTTCAAGCCGCTGTAGCTCATTTGGTAGAGCAGTTCACTCGTAATGATCAGGTAGTCGGTTCAACTCCGATCAGCGGCTCCAGAATACGCACAGGCACCTAGTACCTAAGCGGATTGTTCAGGTGCTGTGTTGTTTTTGCCTTTTCCAGCCTGTGTTCAACCTCAGGAACTTTTGTCCAACCGATCCATCACATCGAAATAATCATTAATCCATTGCAGGTGAACCTGATAATTTGCATCTTTGGGGTGCATCAGGACCATGGCGTGGTAAGAAAATCTGGAGATCAGAGGGGTATGCTTCATGGTTGCATGTTTTCCCGGCCGAAAAAAAGAGCGATTCTTCAAACGAGAGCGGCTGTGTTTTCCATTTTTTTTCCGGTGTTCTGATGGAAGGATGGTTGCATCCAGGATCTGGCCATTTTCCAGGGTAATCCAGGCGTGAGCATCAATCGGTCGGCCTATGGGCAGCCCCTGGTCGTCAAACCCAAACTGATAGCCGTCTTTCAATTCCTGCTGTATCCTTTCCCTGTCGGTCCCGATAAGCCAGCCATAGTTCAGTTTGATGTCACCAACTGTCAGCGCATGCTTGATTTGCAGGTTGAACAGAAGATAAGAGATCGCTCTTGCAACCCTGAAACACTTGCCCGGCAGTGTATCACTGTCAGGCACGAAGGCAGAGAGGCCTGCGGCAACACTTTTGACAACGCCATCCATGTCTATTTTTTTAGACAGATTGATCTGAAGAGGGTAATTGAGTCTCTTGTCGCAATAATTATCTGTCCAGGCCATGGTCTCGATGAATGCTTTCGCATAATCGTCCATAAGGCATCCTCTTTATTACAATTTAATTTTATCAATCCATAGAATCAGGCTTCATCGATACAAGCGGCATAGGCCGGGGAGGGAATTTCGTCAAGCGGATATGCTCAGCCCGGCTGAAACAGACAGGTCTGAATCAGCCGGAGATTTGCCGGTTAAAACTCGTGCGCCTGCCCGAAGACCATGCTGATAATTTCGCGGGCTGTTTCTTCAACCGATTTGTTGGTGGTATCAATGACATGCCATTTGCGATTTTTTTGGTCAGTTCATAAACCATTTCCATCTCGTCAAAAATACGCCCCAGGTCAGTATAGTTGCTTTTAATGTTGTAATGTTTCACCCTGGCGCTTCTGATTTTTTGTAAAATTTCAGAGTCCATAACCAGGCACACGACACGGTTCTGATCCACCTGATACACTTCGTCTGGAATCGGTATTTCCGGAACCAGAGGGACATTGACAACCTTGTAGCCCTGTTGAGCCAGAAGTAAGAGGTCGGTGTCTTGGAGGTTCGGGACAGGCCGAGAATGATGATATCAGCATCGAACACTTTATTGACGTCCTGGCCATCGTCATATTTCATCGAGAACTCAATAGCGTCAATCCGCTTGAAGTAATTGCTGTCAACTTTTCTGAGCAGGTTGGCGTCCTCTTTCGGCTCAACCCCCAGATAGGCCGACAGTTTTTCGATCGGCGGCCCCAGAATATCGAGATGGAGCAGGTTTTCTTTAAGACAGATTTCATGCACCAGTTTGCGAATTTCCCTTTTCACAATGGTAAAGGCAACAAAAGCGTTGTCTTCCTTTGCCTGTTCGAGAATGGTTCTGATTCTGACTTCGTTATCAATTCGAGAGAATATCCGTAATGCTGATGATGGAAAGTCAAACTGAATCATACTTGCCTTCAACAGGTTTATTGCACTCTGACCGATCCCATCAGAAATGATATAGACCAGTTTTTCATTTTCGACATACTGCTTTGTCATCAGATATCACCACTTGGCTGTAGGTTATTAGTTAGAGCGATGCCCCAAGTCTACACATATTCAGCACTCACCGAAAGCTCTTCCTCGACTCATCGAAGATTAATTAACCATTTTTCAATTATCCGGCAAAGCTAATGATAATCGTGCCTTGCATAGCTATGTTGCTAAAATAGTGTACTTTTCCTTCTTTTTTGATATTCTTGAAATTCTGTGGTCAACAAAAAATGTTTTTTCCAGATACTTTTTTGCGAAAGGAGGAGCAGCTTGATGATTCAGGTTGTTTACAGGGACGGCAAGGAAGATCTCGTAGAACAGAAATTTCTGGATATTCTGTTGCACATGGGTGAAGTTCAGGAATTCCGCCGTAGCGATCATTGGGTCAACGTCGCAGAGGATCCGATTCGTCGGTCCGGTGACGACCGCTTTGTTGGCGAAGAGCGGCGTCGGTATGCCGCTGCAGATTTAAATCCCATAGCCCTCTGAGAAAACAGTCGACCAAACGCGATCCCTGCAAAAGATCGGCGTTTTATTTTTTGATGACAAAGCCCGTCCATGGATTCGTGACCGACTGTTCATCAACGGCTGAAAGTCAAAAATCACCCAGAAACTTTGTCGCAGTTTGTCAACTCGGCTTTCCCGACCCCTTGCCTGAAAGGCCGGGAAAATGATCCGGCAACTTATAGTCCGGTGGCGGTGGTGGTCCCTTTTTCCCACCCCTGAAAAGATTGGCCAGGGAGCGGAACATCCAGCGGATGCCGCGCCAGAGTTTCGGCAGCAGCCAAATCATCAACAAAATAAAAATGACTAAAAAAATCACAAAGGCCCAGGGATAATATAGAGCCGTCCACAACCCTCCAATCACCAGAAGATCTTCAGCCACGGAGGCTATCCAGTTACTAAAAGGTTCGGGAGAGCTGTTGATCAACACCCGGGAGCCGGCCTTTGTCGCATGTGCTCCGGCGGCCAGACCTCCACCGGCAATAGCCACAGCCAGAGAAACGGCAGGATCAACGTCCCCGACAGCTCCGGCGGCCATAGCTGCTCCGGCCGGGATGCGGATAAAGGTGTGCAGAGTATCCCAGGAGCTATCGACACCTGGAACCTTGTCAGCGACGAATTCCACCAGGTACATGGCTCCGGCAGCAAACATGACCAGAGGGTTCATCAAGATCTGTAATCGGGAGGCAGCACCATATTGCCGGAACTTCCCATCAAGCCCAGCATCAGAATGGCAGCGTAAAGATTAATACCGCTGGCCAGGCGACTCCCATCGACAGGGCAATAATACCGGCGATCTGATCTAACTGTTCCATATCAATCCTGACGTTTTGAGTTTAGGTGTCATCATAACATACCTGCGAGCGGTCTAAAACAAGCGATATCTATCGATATTCAGGTGTCAGTCAGGCCTCCATTGCCGTGACGGCGAAAAGATAACCGGTTCAGGAGAACGACGAAGTTTTGGCGATGGCGACAATGACGAGGGGCGAGAAACAGACGAGTTGACGAACCGGAAAAGGCGGCGGCTCATTGCCACTCAGACTTTAAGGTTTTTACTGTTGACCAAAAAAACGTTGACGATTTCTTTAAAATCGATATCGACCTGCTTGATTGCTGTAGCGATGTAATCAGTCGACAAGCCTATTTTTTCCCACGCCGGGAGCTGCAATTCGGGAATCTCATTGACCAGGAGAATTTCATCGCTGCAGACGTGAGCGAAGATATCGGCAACGTGAATGATGCAGGCCTCAATGGGGTAATGAGCCATGCGCGGTGAGTGATGATTGCCGATCATGCGGGCCAGAGAAGGCGACAGACGCCATTTATCGGCTAACATTTTGCCGATGATACTATGGTCGGTCTTCAAACTGTTCAGCTCAGCTCGATACATCGGCAGTTTTTACAGCGCGCACAGGACATGGCATCGCGGTATTGAGCTGGAGCCCTGTCCAGCATGACCAGGCGACCGATATCGTGAAGAAGACCGCCGGTAAAGTATCTTTCGCTATTCTTTTCGCCAATATAATCGGCGATTGTCCGTGCAAACAGACCGCATCGAATCGAGTGACACCAGAAAGATTCCATGTCCAACTGTTCGGAGGGAATAGCCTGGAATTTCTGCACCACGGTGATTCCTAACGCCAGAGTCGTTAATTCATTGAACCCGAGGAGTGAAACGGCCCGGGACACTGAATCTATTTTCCCAGAAAAACCGTAAAAAGGACTATTTACAAGTCGCAGCAAACGCACAGTCAGACTGGCGTCCTTACTGATGACTCGACCCAGCTGGTGGGCCGAAGTGTTTGGCTGATTGATCAGCTCGACAATATGACTGTAAACCATCGGCAGAGAAACGATGTCCACATCTCCTTTTAGTAGCTGAGTCATATTCATTGAGGCGGAAGACTGATTTTCGACGCTCGCATCCGGGGTCGATGAAAACAGTACAGGCGTCCATCCCTGTTGCAGCCTTTGAGCACAACGGTGCGCCGCATGACGATAGAGGGTCGCAACCGGCTCGGAATCGAGGGCATTGTGAACAAAGCGTTGTTTCAGCAGAAAATCCGCCTGATCACTGAATTCAGCATCCAACTCCTGCTGTCGAGCGTACCGCTTTCCGAGACTCGATTCTGTAATTTCAGCTTCGATGATCCCCAGGATTTCAATAACCCCAACTGGTCGGCTTTGATTTTCGCTCCGGCAGCCAGAACAAAGCGTCCAGCCGGCGTCAACAGATCCTCGGCAAGCACCATCCCTTCAGTTAAATCGTCTATAAAAACAAGCGCCAAGATGAATAATCCTTTACCCCCGAAAGTGACGAATTGCCCCCCGGAGTATAGAGAAAATCAATGGACCCGGCAACTGATTATAGAGTTTTCGCAGCGGGGCTTGACGGACCATCAAGACAAATGCCCCGTTGCCGATCTGGAGGGGTACCGAATTGACCAAGCTGTGATAAACTGGTCTGCAACAAGTGGAGGACACGACTCGCGTGAAGCTGACCTGGAAATTCAGCCCCAACAGAGAACACCTGATTGCCTTGCTGGTGATCGCCGTATTAATCGGCATGATAACCGGAGCGCTGGCAGTTGCCTTTCGCTATCTGTTATTACTGGTCACAGACCTGTTCTGGCCCGACCCACATGCCCTTCTCAGTATAGGCGACACCTACCCCGCCTACCTGATTGTCCTGACCCCTGTCATTGGCGGTTTAATCGTCGGTCCCGGAATCAGCAGATTTTCTCCCGAAACCCGTGGTGCCGGGGTTCCGGAGGTCATTGAAGCCGTCGTCAATCGCGAGGGCACCATTCATTATCGCACGGCCTTCTTCAAGGCGCTCTTTACCAGTCTTTCCATCGGTTGCGGTGCATCGGTAGGGCGCGAGGGACCGGTCGTGCACATCGGTTCGGCCATCGGTTCGGCCATCGCTCAATTGATTCGTCTGCCCGCAGAATGGAAAAGGGTCTTTCTGGCTTGCGGCGCAGCCGCGGGAATTGCCGCAACCTTCAACGCGCCTATGGCGGGAATGCTCTTCGCTGCTGAAATTATTCTCGTCGATTTCCAGGTCAGCTACCTCAGCCACATCGCCATTTCAGCGGTTACGGCAACCGTGATTTCGCATCATTTCTCGGCAGTCTGCCAACCTTTCAGATCCCATCGTATGAACTGGTCAGTTATGCAGAGCTGCCACTCTACGCTGGCCTGGGCTTTGCCGCCGGTCTTCTTTCAATTCTGTTTATCCGCTCAGTTTCGGCCACTGAGGACCTGTTTAACAAGATCTCGATCCCCCCCCGCCATCCGGCCGGCTCTGGCCGGCGCCCTGATCGGTTCCATGGCCGTTTTCTGGCCTCATATACTGGGGGTGGGATATGAATCGATCAATCTGGCACTGACGACACAGTTAAGTGTTGGCCTGATGCTGCTGATTCTGGCCTTAAAACTGTTGGCAACGGCAGCCTCTATCGGCGCGGGCTTTTCCGGTGGGATCTTCGCTCCGTCTCTGGTGCTAGGTTCCTTGCTGGGTGGTGCCTTCGGCACACTGGTCGGTGCTCTCTTTCCAGATCATGTCGCCACCAGCGCCGCTTACAGCCTGATCGGCATGGGGGCGTTGTGCCGGCACAACCATGGCGCCGATTACCGCGATCTTCACGATTTTTGAATTGACTTATAATTTCGACATCATCCTGCCGCTCATGACCTGCTGTATTACCAGTCTGGTAACGGTCCAGAAGTACTACGGCTACTCCATTTATGAAACCAAGCTGCTGCGCCGGGGAGTACGTATGATCCGAGGTCATGACGTCAATCTGTTGCGGTCCATGCAGGTCGGTGATTTTATGGATCCTCATTTTGAAACAATCCGTCACGATATGCGCCTCGGAGAAGTCATCCAAAAAGCCGAAGACAGTCCCTACCCTCATTTTCCGGTCCTGGACAACAATGACAGACTGGTTGGAATCCTGTCCATGAGCGACCTGAAAGGTTTCCTCGCCGAAGTGGGGGCCTTAAGTGAACTGATTGTCGCATCAGAAATCATGACCCATCGAGTGACCATTGTCAGACCTACCGACAACTTTGAAACCGCTTTCGAGATTTTTGAAGGCAAACAGATATCAACCCTTCCGGTTGTCAGAGAACATGATCAAAAACTCCTCGGAATCCTCAAGAAAAGTGACTTGCTTTTGACCTACAATCAAAAAATTCTAAAGATCAATATAAACGCCTGAATATTTTTTTTACTCTTACTAAAAATTAGATATTCCACTATTTTTCTTGCCATGATATTTTTTTGAGTTCCGTTGATTTTTCTTCTTTTCCGGGGGAAACATGAAACATCCCAAGACATCGATCAAGCAACTGCAGCAGGAGCTCGCCTCCGCCAGGCAAAAGATCGCAGAGCTGGAGAGTGCCCTCCGCCCGTTCAATCACAGTGGGGTGATGGAATTCACAGTTCAGAATACCCTGAGGGAAGACATCAACAGTCTGCTGTCATTGATCAACAGTACCGAAGATCTGATCTGGTTCATCGACTGCGATAAAAGGATTCTCCTTGCCAACGAGGCCATGATCACCACATTCAAGGAAACGCGGCAGTCGGAGATCAAAGTTGGCATGACAAACCACGATTTCCTCTCCCCCGACCAGGCCGAATATTTCGATCGTATTTTTGATTCGGTTCTACTGGGAAAAACACTTCGCCTCAACTATACAGCTCCCAATGACAGAGAATATTCCGCAACGGTCCAACCGGTTAAAAGAGGAGCCGAAATTATCGGGGTTTCCATCTTTGCCAGGGATATCACTCAAATTCATGAGCTCGAGGAAGATTTGAGGATTTTTGAGCAGATTTTCACCTCAGCGCCCGACATGATCGCCGTGATCGATCGCGATTATCGCTGTCAGGTTATTAATGACGCTTTCCTGGAAGCATTCGATATCAAAAAGAAGAATATCCTGGGCACACACTACGCATCTATCGTCAATCCCGGCCATTTCAAAGAAAACACAGAACCAAACCTGCGCAAAGCCTTTCAGGTGAGCAGAGTCACACAACCTTCTGGTACGACTTGCCTACGCGTGGCAAGCGCTTTATGTCTCTCACCTACCACCCATTGCGCAGCCAGGAGCTCATCCCAAAACATGTTGCCATCAATGCCCGTGACATTACCAAGCAGCAGCAGGCCATTGATGAACGTCAACGTATTTTTGAAGTTTCCCTCGACATGTTCGCGGTGATTACCTTTGATGGCCAGTTTCGCGACACCAACCCCGCCTGGGAAAAAAATCTTGGTTGGACCAGTGCCGATCTGGCCGGTAAACCCTGGTTGGATCTGGTGGTTGAAAGCGACCTGGACAGCAGTCTGGCCGTCAACCGACGACTGATTCAAGGTGAGAGTGTCACCAGTTTTGAAAATCGCTATCTATGTAAAGATGGAACGTATCGCTGGCTGGCCTGGAGTTCGTTTCCCGACCCGGAACAACGTCTGATTTACAGTGCAGTCAGAGATATTACCGAACGCCACAGAATGGAGGAGGAACTGCGTCAGCTTGCGACGACTGACCCTCTGACCGGGGCGAGTAATCGGAGGCACTTTATCGATAAAGCGTCTGCGGAACTGAAACGCTGCAAGCGCTACGGTTCAAAAATGGCCGTCCTGATGCTTGACGTTGATTACTTTAAGCAGGTCAACGACACCTACGGCCACTGTATTGGCGACGAAGTGTTGAAACAGCTGGTTCACTGCTGTCACCAGGAGCTGAGAACCAACGATATTTTTGGTCGCTTCGGGGGAGAAGAGTTTGCCGCCGTGCTGGTTGAAAGTCATCAGGAGACAGCACTACAGACGTGCGAACGCCTGAGCCAGCAGATTTCCAAATTAAAAATCCGCAGTGGTCGTGAGCAGGTCAGCATTACGGTCAGCATTGGCCTGGCGATGCACTCAGCAGCAGATACGTCGATAGATTCTCTGCTCAAGCGCGCTGATGACGCCCTGTATAGCGCCAAGAATGCCGGCCGTAACCAGATTGTCCTGCTTTAAATAAATGACCTCCGTTACGAATTCTATCGCCGTTTTACACCACGGCCAGGTCGCCATCGTCAGATCAGAGGCATGGACCGTAGACAGTTTCTGCAGCCCCCGATTCCATCCCGCAGACTCACTTTCGTGACGAACGATGCCGGTTATCGGCCCATGTCATTTATCCATTTATTCTTTTCGCACTGACAGGGCTTAATTTCCAGATCTGTTCGTTATATTCCCGCATCGTTCGATCGGTTGAAAACTTACCGCTGGCGGCAGTATTGAGAATACTCATCCGACTCCATTTTTCCTGGTCTCGATAAACTTGTGAGACCTCCCTCTGAGCTGAGCAATAGGCTTGGAAATCGGCTGCGACCAGCCACGGATCAAACGGATTACGGATAGCTGAGATAATCGGATCAAAAATTCCGGCCTCAAACTGATTAAAGTGACCGCTCTGCAGCAGCTGCATCACCCGGTTCAGGTCTTCATCAGCGCTGATAATGGCATCGGGATTATAATTGTGCCGCTGTTCCAGAACCTGATCTGCGGTCAGTCCGAAAAGGAAAAAATTGTCTGCTCCGACCTCTTCGCGGATTTCAATGTTCGCGCCGTCCAGGGTCCCGATGGTCAACGCCCCGTTCATCATGAATTTCATGTTGCCGGTTCCGGAGGCTTCCTTTCCAGCTGTGGAAATTTGTTCCGACAGATCTGCACCGGGACAGATCACCTCCATGGCGGAAACCCGGTAATTGGGCAGAAAAGCAACCTTGAGCAGCTCTCCGACCTGAGGATCACTGTTGACCAGGGTCGCCACATTATTGACCAGCTTGATAATCAACTTCGCCATGGCGTAACCAGGAGCCGCCTTGCCTCCGATCAATACAGATCGTGGCGTCCAGTCCGTCGTATCGCCACGTTTGATCCTGTCGTACAGGTGAATGACATGCAGAATGTTGAGCAACTGGCGCTTGTATTCATGAATTCGTTTAACCTGAATATCAAAGAGCGAATCCGGATTGAAATCTACTCCGCAATCGGCACTGACATATTCAGCCAGTCGCTCCTTATTATGCCGTTTCACTTCACGCCACTGCTGCCTGAATTGAGCATCTTCGACCAGAGGCTTGAGCCTGCTCAACTGTTCCAGATCGGTAATCCAGCCATCCCCGATACGGCTGTTGATCAAGCCGGCCAGATCGGTATTGGCATGGGCAAGCCAGCGGCGTTGAGTGACACCGTTGGTCTTGTTATTGAATTTGTGCGGCCACATTTCATAAAAATCACGGAATAACCCCTGCTGCAGCAGATGAGAGTGCAATTCCGCAACGCCATTGACGGAAAAACTGCCGACGATAGCCAAGAAAGCCATGCGAACCTGAGGTTCAGGCCCCTCCTCAATCAGAGACATTCTGCGCTGGCGCTCCATATCCCCCGGCCAGCGTTGCGCGACCTGTTTAAGGAAACGAGCATTGATTTCATAAATAATATCCATCAGACGTGGCAACAGTCGCTGAAACATCCTTACCGGCCAGCGTTCCAGGGCTTCGGGCAGAAGGGTGTGATTGGTATAAGCCATGGTTTTCTGGGTAATTTCCCAGGCTTCATCCCATTCAAGCCCACGGACATCCATCAACAATCGCATCAACTCGGCCACTGCGCAACTGGGATGGGTGTCATTCAGTTGAAAGCAGTTATTTTCGGCAAAATCGGTTAAATCGGTTCCCTTGATTAAAATCCAACGATCAAGAACATCCTGCAGACTGGCTGAAGCAAGAAAATACTGTTGTCGCAGGCGCAAGTCTTTGCCGTTTTCGCTGGCATCATTGGGATAGAGCACCATGGTAATTTTTTCAGCATCGTTTTTAGCTGCCACAGAGCCGGTGTAGTCACCTGAATTAAATTCATCCAGGTCAAATTCCTCGGTTGCCGCCGCTTTCCATAAGCGCAGGGTATTGACCGTTCCATTCTGGTAACCCGGTATCGGCAGGTCATAGGGGATGGCATAAACGTTCTGGGCGTCGATCCAGCGAACCCGAGAACGGCCGGAGGCATCGGTGTAAAATTCACTGCGTCCGCCAAATTTGACCCTCTGACGATACTCAGGACGCCGTATTTCCCAGCAGTTTTCCATATCGAGCCAATGATCGGGGGCCTCAACCTGATAACCGTCGACAATACGCTGGCGGAACATGCCGTATTCATAACGAATGCCATACCCCTGAACCGGCAATTGCAATGTAGCGCAGCTGTCAAGAAAGCAGGCGGCCAAACGCCCCAGACCACCATTTCCGAGTCCGGCATCGGGCTCGATATCTTCCAGTTCTTCCATCTCCAGACAGGCATTGTTCAACGCCTTGACCAGTTCAGCCTCTATGCCGAGGTTGAGGACGGCGTTTCCCATGGTTCGTCCCATGAGAAATTCGAGAGACAGATAGTAGGTTCGCTTGCAATCGCTTTCGTCATAGGCATTACGCGTATGACGCCAACGCTCCATGACCCGATCGCGCAACGCCAGAGCAATCGCCTCATAGGATAGTGTGTCAGCTGACAATGACTATCGCGCCCAAGACAGTAGGTATAATAGTAGCGAAAATTATACTCGAGTGCCTTCGCGTCCATTCCGAGCGGCTGAATATCCGTCAGTCCGGAGCAACCTTTTCCGCTGCTGAAACGCTTAAAATTCATATCCGTATCACCTTCTGATGATGAGAAAAACACATCGCGTTCAATAAACGACCATGTGGACGTTTTGATAAAAAACTCCCAAATACGATTTTAAGGCAAAATGTTACATTTAGTGCGCCTGGGCCCAATTCAGTCCGCTGCCGATATCGACCTTGAGCGGCAAATCCAGCTCAACAGCACTTTCCATTTCGTGCCGCACCAGCTCTGTCACCAGCTCCATTTCCTCTTCGGGGACTTCAAAAACAAGTTCATCGTGGACCTGTAACAACATCCGCGCCCGCAGCTGTTCAGTGTTCAGCGCTTTGTCGATATTCACCATCGCCACCTTGATGATATCGGCAGCACTGCCCTGTATCGGATAGTTTATCGCATTGCGCTCGGCATAACTTCGCACGGCACCATTTTTACTGGCGATTTCGGGGATGGCACAACGACGGCCAAGAATCGTTGTCACGTATTGATGCTCACGGGCTTCGGCTTTTTCTCTTCCAGATAGCTCAACACAGCGGGATATCGATCAAAATACTGATCGATAAACTGCTGTGCTTCCGAACGGCTGATGCCGAGGTCCTTGGCCAGACTGAAGGCCCCATACCATAAAGGACACCAAAATTGATGGTCTTGGCCTGACGGCGCATTTCATCACTGACCAACTCCGGGAAAACATTGAAAATTTCACTTGCTGTCCGCTTGTGAATATCCTCACCGGCGACAAAACTCTCTTTCAAAGCCGGAACATCGGCCATATGGGCCATGACCCGCAACTCAACCTGAGAGTAATCAGCCGACAATAGAATCCAGCCTTCCTGTGGCACAAATGCTTCGCGGATTCTGCGCCCTTCGACTGTACGGATCGGAATGTTCTGCAGATTGGGATCACTGGAGGACAGTCGACCGGTCGCCGTCACAGCCTGGTTGAACGAAGTATGCACTCTGCCGGTCGCCGGGTTGATCATCTTCGGCAACGCATCGGCATAAGTATTTTTCAGTTTGCTGACCGAGCGATACTCAAGAATTCTGGCCGCGATCTCATGATCATCGGCCAGAGCAGTCAACACATCGACATTGGTCGACCAGCCGGTTTTGGTCTTCTTGCCTTTCGGTAAGCCGAGTTTTTCGAACAGAACCTCTCCCAGCTGCTTGGGAGAATTGATATTGAATGGACCTCCGGCCATGTCATGAATCTGAGCTTCAAGTGCAGCGAGCTGTTTTTTCATCTGAGCCGAAAGCTCCCCCAGAAAATCGGCGTCGATGCGGATACCGGTCCACTCCATGCGGGTCAGGACATCGACCAGAGGCATCTCGACCTGGCGCAGAAGTTTTTCCTGCGGCCCCGCCTCGAGCTGCGGCAGCATTTTTTCCGCCAACTGCAAGGTGATATCGGCGTCCTCGGCAGCATAACCCGTGGCCTTTTCAATTTCGACTTCGCTGAAGCAGATCTGCTTTTTCCCTGTGCCGGTCATTTCGGAATAAGGGATCATACTGTGATTCAGATGCTCAACCGCCAGCGCATCAAGACCGTGTGATTTGGCTTCCGGATGGGTCACGTATGACAACACCATGGTATCCAGTTCAATCCCGGCTAATTCGATCCCGGCCCGGCGCAACACCAGGGCGTCATACTTGATGTTCTGTCCGATTTTTTGCAGTCTGTGCCTTCCAGCAGAGGTCGCAGTTGTTCCAGAACCAAGTCCTGAGCCAGCTGATCGGGCATGCCCAGATAGTGGTGTCCGACCGGAACATACCAGCCCTGCCCCGCTTCTACCGAAAAAGAGAGACCGACCAGTTCGGCCTGAACAGCCACCAGACTGGTTGTTTCGGTATCTAGGGCGAAGCGTCCAACCTGCCGTAAACGGTCGATCATCTGTTTCAATTCTTCTTCGCTGGACACGGTCTGATAACGACCAGCATCAGCTTTTTTGAGCGGTGGACGGGTAAACTCCTGATGTAACCTGGTAAATTCAAGTTCCTGAAACAACCGTCCCAGCTCTTCGCGATCGGGCTCAACCAGAGTCATCTGCTCCTGTGTCAGTTCGATGTCGAGGTCGTACACCAGATCGGCCAGCTGACGCGACAGACGGGCCTGATCGGCATAGGTCTTTAAGTTCTCCTGGCGTTTTTTCCCTTTGACCTGATCCACATTGGCGAGCAGGTTGTCGATGCTACCGAATTCCTGAATCAGGGTACTGGCTGTTTTTTCACCGATACCGGGCACTCCCGGAATATTGTCGGAGCTGTCTCCGGCCAGAGCGAGGATCTCCAGCACCTGTTCGGGCGGCACTCCGAAACGTTCGATGACTTCATCGCGACGGCTGACCTTGCCCTTCATGGTGTCAAGCAGACAAATACGCTCATCAACAATCTGCATCAGGTCTTTGTCTCCGGTGACCACAACGACATTCATCCCTTCTGCCGAATAGCGTCTGGCCAGGGTTGCAATAATATCATCAGCTTCATAGCCGGGCATCTCCAGGACCGGCAGATTGAAAGCATGAACGACATCCTTGATCTTCGGAATCTGTGGAGCCAGGTCCTCCGGCATGGCAGCACGATTCGCTTTGTATTCCGGGTACAGCTTTTTGCGAAAGGTCGGCGCCTTGTTATCAAAAACAACAGCCATCATGTCGGGCTGTTCATCCCGCAACAGGGTCATCAGCATATTGGTGAAGCCATAGACGGCATTGGTCGCTTCCCCCCGCGAATTCGACAGATGCCGAATAGCAAAATAGGCGCGAAAGATATAAGAAGATCCATCAACCAGATAAATATTCTGTTGTTTGCTCACAGTAAGCTATGCCTTTCCTGAAGGGCTTAAAATCATCGACGTCGACAGCGAAAAAGCGCTGAAAACCGAGTTCCGCAATGTCTGCGGATTATTCCATATCTGAATCACCAAGCACAAGTCAGGATACGGGGTCGAACAGAGATATTTTTCATTGCCATGGAATTCTTGACATTCAAAGTCTGATATTATTATCTTCAGAAAGTTTGAAATGTGGCACCCAGACCTCCTGATGCCAGAATCAACCAATGGTGGAGCCTATCATGCATGACAATTTCGAAGATCACGACGAATCGATTGAATATGAAATAGAAGTTGAAACGGATGCCGACGTCCATGCAATCCCGGACGAAGGACTCGTTCTGGCCCGCGACACCCTCCCGTCACGGCTGCCGATTATCCCCTTGCGTCCGCGTCCGGCCTTTCCGGGGGTGATCATTCCGCTGACCGTCAATGGCGCAGCACGGGTCAAAACCATCAAACAGGCCATGAACACAGAGTCTCAGTCAATCGGGCTGGTGATGGTCAAGGAATTGGACGATGAGGACTCCACAACCAATCTTCAACAGGTCGGTGTGGCTGCTAAAATTCTCAAATTAATTCATACTGAGCAGGAAAGTGCCCACGTCCTGGTCAACAGTCTGGAACGTTTCAGTATTGACGACGTTCACGAAATCGATGACGTCATCTATACCGATGTCACCTATTTCCTCAGTACAGTCTATACCGAAAATCCGGAGCTTAAGGCTTACTCCATGGCGATCATTTCAACGCTCAAGGAGTTGGTCCAGATCAATCCGCTCTATTCTGAAGAGATCAAACTGTTCCTCGGTCGAACCAGCATGGATGATCCGGCCCGCCTGACCGACTTTGCCGCCAACCTGACCAACGCCGACGGCTTCGAGCTGCAGGAGGTTCTCGAAACCTTTGATATTCACCGTCGCATCGACAAGGTTCTGGTGCTGTTGAAAAAAGAATTGGAAGTCTCACGCCTGCAGACCAAGATCTCTCAGCAGATTGAAGAGAAAATTTCCAAGCAGCAGCGCGAGTTCTTCTTGCGCGAACAGTTCAAAGCGATCAAAAAAGAACTGGGACTGGAAAAGGAAGGTAAAGTTTCTGAAATCGAAAAATACCAGAAACGGCTGAAAAATCTGACTCTGAACGACGAAGCCCAGAAGGCTGTCGATGAAGAGATCGAAAAGCTGCAGCTGATCGAACCATCCTCACCGGAATACAACGTCAGCCGCAATTACCTCGACTGGTTAACGATTCTGCCCTGGGGAAAATTCAGCAAGGATTCCTACGATCTGAAACGGGCCCGCAAGGTCCTGGACCGCGATCATTACGGTTTGGATGACGTCAAGGAGCGGATTCTTGAATTTATCGCTGTCGGCAAGATGAAGGGCGATATTTCCGGATCGATCCTCTGCCTGGTCGGCCCTCCCGGAGTCGGAAAGACATCGATCGGAAAATCGATCGCCGACACTTTAAAGCGTAAGTTTTATCGTTTCTCCGTGGGCGGGATGCGTGACGAAGCCGAAATCAAAGGACACCGCCGCACCTATATCGGTGCCATGCCGGCAAGGCGATTCAGGCCATGAAGAGTGCCGGAACAGCAAACCCGGTTTGATGCTGGACGAAATCGACAAGATCGGTGCCTCCTTTCAGGGAGATCCGGCCTCAGCCCTGCTGGAGGTGCTCGATCCGGAGCAGAACGGCTCGTTCCGTGACCACTATCTCGACGTCCCTTTTGATCTGTCGAACGTACTTTTATTGCCACGGCTAACCAGCTCGACACAATTCCGGCACCACTGCTGGACCGTATGGAAGTCATCCGCCTGTCCGGCTACATCATGGAAGAAAAACTGGAAATCGCCCGCCGCTACCTCATTCCAAAAGCGTTAAAAAGTCACGGCATGACCCGAGCGCAGGTCGGCATCAACAAATCAACGATCGCCGATATTGTCGATCGCTACGCCCGAGAAGCCGGAGTCCGCGGACTGGAGAACCGGATCAAGAAAATCATGCGAAAAGCAGCCATGGAGTTTGCGGAAGGACGTGAAGATAAAGTTCAGGTCATCAAACGCGATATTGAAAAGTATCTGGGTAAGCCGATTTTTGTCGAAGAAGAGCTGATTAAGGATTCACCCGGCGTCGTCACTGGCCTGGCCTGGACCCGGATGGGTGGAGCAACGCTACAGATTGAGGCCACCGCCATGAAGAGCAAAAGCAAAGGCTTCAAGCAAACCGGCCAACTCGGCAAAGTCATGGTGGAAAGTTCCGAGATTGCCTACTCCTATGTCATGGGTCATCTGGACCAGTACGACATCCCGACCGATTACTTTGACAATCACTATATCCATCTCCATGTTCCTGCAGGAGCGACTCCCAAAGATGGACCTTCGGCCGGAATCACCATGACCACAGCCCTGCTGTCGATGATCATGGGCAAGCCGGTTCGTAAAAAACTGGGCATGACCGGCGAACTGTCGCTGACGGGACGGGTTCTACCAATCGGAGGAGTGAAGGAAAAAACCATTGCCGCTCGCCGGGCGGGATTGAAGACCCTGATCTTCCCTCTGGAAAACAAAAAAGATTACGAAGAGCTGCCTGAATATCTACAGGAAGGCATTGACGTTCATTTCGTCAAGGAATATCCCGAAGTGTTCAAACTGGCTTTTGAAGAAAAGTAAAATAATCAATTGCAAATCAAGCGATATAAGGAGCAAATACGTGAACACTGAGGAACTCAAATCGGCTCTGTTGGGGCTTTCCATTGAGGAAAAAAAAGACTTTATCATCGACGTTCTGCCACAGCTGGCTGGAGATGTAATCAAGGAACCGGGATTTATGCTTCAGCTCTTCCCCGTTCTGCTCGGCATCCTCAAAGAAAGCGGCATGGATCTTCAACAATTGATCCAGCTGGCCAGCATGATGGGCAATCAGGAAAAAGCTTAATTATTGACCTGGTTTAGATAGATCTGTAAGATTCGTTCGAATTTCAGCATCTGTACAAACACACAGGGACAGAATTCCAATTCTGTCCTTCCTTTTGATATTGGAGTAAAAATGCGCGTCCTGTCCGGCATTCAGCCTTCCGGTTCCCTGCATCTGGGTAATTTTTTCGGCATGATGAAAAATGGTAGAGCATCAGGAAAAGGAAGATCTGTTCTGCTTTATTGCCAACTATCATGCCATGACCAGCGTCAGCGACGGCAAGGCTCTGGCTAAGGGAACCTTGGAAGCGGCAGCAAACTTCCTTGCCCTGGGACTTGATCCGGAAAAAAACGACATTCTGGGTTCAATCGGATGTCCCGGAAGTCCAGGAGCTGACCTGGGTCCTCTCCAACTTTACTCCCATGGGACTGCTGGAGCGGTGCCACAGTTACAAGGACAAGGTTGCCCAGGGGATCAAGCCCAACCACGGTCTTTTTGCCTACCCTGTTCTGATGGCCGCCGACATTCTACTCTTCCAGAGCGAACGCGTACCGGTCGGCAAGGACCAGAAGCAGCACCTAGAAGTTGCTCGCGACATTGCCATCAAATACAACAATGAATATGGCGATGTATTCACCATTCCGGAAGCCGAAATCGATGAGGACGTCGCAACGGTTCCCGGCCTGGATGGCCGCAAAATGAGCAAAAGCTACGGCAATACCATCGACCTTTTTCTCGGTGAAAAAGCTTTGCGCAAGCAGGTCATGCGTATCGTCACCGATCTGACGCCGATTGAAGAGCCGAAGGATCCGGACAATTGCAACATTTTCCAGATTTATCGCTTGTTTCTCGACAATCGGGGTATCGAAGAACTGCGTCAGCGCTACCTGACTCCGGGGTTGCGTTACGGTGATGTCAAACAGGAACTGTTCGAAGTCACCCGCGACTTTTTGCACCCTACACGGAAAACGCAACCAGTTGCTGGAAGATCCGGATAACCTGCGTAAGATACTGGCCATGGGAGCGGAGAAGGCCCGCTATGCAGCCAGCAAAACACTGCGAAAGATCAGAAAAGAAGGGTGGCTTGAGCTACTGAAAAAAACATGTTCAAATCCTGTATACTGTAACAAAAGCGAACAATCGGCAGCAGGAGGTGACAATGACCCGTTACAGAAAATGGTTCTGCAACTGTAAAGGAAGTCTGCGGGAACTGGTTTACGATCCTCATGTCGAAGAGGACTCTCTGGTACCGACCTGCCCTTTTTGTGGAGCAACTCCTTCTTCTGATCCGCGCCATACCATCAGTTATACCGAACATGAGGATCCCGCTGACTAGTCGGCAGGATCCTTTCTTCACGGCTAAAGGTGACAAAGGCCATTCCCGGGCGGCGATTTGCTTCGCGCATGGCAAAATGCAGACCTTCAAACTGCCAGCCTGCGGCAGTCCAGGTATTGAGTATTTTCTCCAGACTCAGTCTCAACCTGACTGGTTTCGACAACTTTATAAATCAGCACGAGTCTTCAACCTCTCTTTTTCTGGTTTTAACTTTATGACGGCAACGGTAAATCGACACTATTTTTTCCATTTACAGATCAGCCAGGATCAATTTTTGCGCCACTACCAGGGCTCAGTCAACAGCATCCAGGTCGTGTCGGAATGTGGAAAAACCCTGCGCTTTCCGGCATCCAGATTACGTCCGCTACTGTCTCATAACGGCATTCATGGACGTTTCTGCCTGACGATCAGCCCTGAAAACCGTTTTATCGATTTACGTCAAATCAATTCACGACAATCCACATAAACAACAGCTTGACTAATCTTTATCGTTTTGGTAGTATTTACCCTAAGGCAACAAACATTTGGCGCATTGACTTCCCCCTCCTGGTCGATGCGCCTATTTTTGTTTAGGCGGCTGAAAATAATCCGTTTACTTCGTTATTCTCATTCTTCACCACTCAACATAGCTTCCGCTATGCCTCGCAGTTCATCGATCGAAAGCCTCGTACCCGAATCATTTTGAGCCGCCCGGAAG
>LQAG01000043.1_pt1 | contig 66546 bp, 95 predicted proteins | sample 1535801 | NCBI WGS metagenome assembly LQAG01 (sample SAMN04331584, study PRJNA305678) | bioreactor metagenome | isolation source: bioreactor_3 inoculated with Wadden Sea sediment 1st replicate of a... | place: Germany:Bremen
CTAAATTTCCGACACTTTCAACCCCCTTCTCATACTCAAGCCTTCACACGAGAAATTCCTTGAACGCTTTTTTTTAAACAGCGAAATATCAAATTGTATAAATATTGTATGATCTCAGATAATTTGATAAGTTCCCAGCCCCCTTTACCCTATCAGCCTCTTGTCTCATTCTATGATTCTTTTCCATTAAAAATTAACCCCAACTTAAACACCTTGTAAAAAGTCATAATGGTTCCACCTCAAAGAGCGCTTTCAACTTTCATAAATATGGACCAGATTATCCTAACTTGAAAAGTATTCATGAATTCCAAGTATTTTTGTCGGGTTTTCTATTTATTTTTCTTTAATAATGGTTGACATTTTCGTTTTTTCGATGTGTACTGTATATTGTATACATGGTATATGTTCATAACTATTTCAATAAATTCATATATTTATGAACAATATTAACAAGTGCATGCTAAAATATTCGTAACATGCTCAAAAGGAATTGCAAGGCATATCACCATGTGTTATTGTTTTTTAAAAATCAACTATGATCTATTATGAAACCCTTTAAGGCAGGAGGTCCATTCAATGCAAGCATGGAGATCTTTTAAGAAAGGAACATGGTCGAAAGACATCAATGTTCGTGACTTTATTCAACTAAACTACACACCTTATGAAGGTGATGACAGCTTTTTAGCAGGTCCAACCCAAAGAACAACTGAGCTTTGGAACAAGGTTGCAGAGCTGATGAAAGAAGAAAATAAAAAGGCATCCTAGATGCCGATACAAAATAATTTCTACAGTGGCTTCACACGGTGCTGGCTATATCGACCAATCCTCAGAAATTATTGTAGGTCTTCAAACAGACAAACCTCTAAAACGTGCCCTTATGCCTTTCGGTGGTATACGCGTTGCGAATGGCGCTCTTGAGTCTTACGGATACGAAATGGATCCGTCGACAAAGGAAATTTTTGATCTAAAATACAGAAAAACGCACAACGATGGTGTTTTCGATGCCTATACAGAAGACATGCGTCTTGCCCGTAAAACAGGTATCATCACTGGTCTTCCAGATGCATACGGTCGTGGTCGCATTATCGGTGACTATCGTCGTGTGGCTCTTTATGGTGTAGACCGACTTATAGAAGATAAAATTGAACAAAAGAAACTTCTAACCCTAGATGTTATGGAAAGCAAGCTGATCCGTCAGCGTGAAGAGATCACTGAGCAGATTTATGCCCTCAAGGAACTCAAAGAAATGGCGCAGGCCTATGGTATTGATATTTCAAACCAGCAATAAATACGAAAGAAGCCATCCAGTGGACGTATTTTGGATACCTAGGCGCTATCAAGGAGCAAAATGGTGCTGCCATGTCACTTGGTCGTGTGTCAACATTCCTGGATATCTACATTGAGCGTGATCTTGCTGAAGGCAACTTAACAGAGTCTCAAGCACAGGAAATGATCGATGACTTTGTTATCAAACTGCGTATGGTTCGTTTCCTAAGAACGCCATCATACAACGAACTCTTCTCTGGCGATCCAACATGGGTGACTGAGTCAATCGGCGGTATGGGGCTTGACGGACGAACACTCGTTACAAAGTCGAGTTTCCGTATGCTTCACACCCTAACAAACCTTGGACCTGCACCAGAGCCAAACCTAACGGTTCTTTGGTCTCCACGCCTACCTAAGGGCTTCAAGGACTTTGCGAGTAAGGTTTCCATTGAAACAAGCTCAATTCAATACGAAAATGACGATCTAATGCTGGCTGATTATGGAGATGACTACGGTATCGCTTGTTGTGTATCTGCAATGCGCATTGGTAAGCAAATGCAATTCTTTGGCGCACGTGCTAACCTTGCAAAGGCTCTACTATACGCTATTAATGGTGGTCGAGACGAAAAAACCGGTGACCAAATCGCACCGCTTTTCGCACCTGTTACATCTGATGTTCTTGATTATGATGACGTTATGGCTCGCTTTGACCAGATTATGGACTGGTTGGCACAGCTCTACATTAACACACTAAACATCATTCACTACATGCATGACAAGTATGCTTACGAGCGTCTGCAAATGGCCCTTCATGACATGGATGTTCTAAGAACGTCTGCTTGCGGTATTGCAGGTCTATCTGTTGTTGCCGACTCCCTTTCCGCTATCAAGCATGCTAAGGTTAAGCCTGTGCGTAACGATGAAGGTCTTGTTGTAGACTATGAAATCGAAGGCGACTTCCCTTGCTTCGGTAATGATGATGACAAGGTCGATACACTGGCTAACGAAATCGTTGAAAAATTCATGAACAAACTAAGAAAGCATAAGACATACAGAAGTTCTGTACCAACACTGTCTATCTTGACAATCACATCCAATGTTGTTTATGGTAAGAAAACGGGCAACACACCTGATGGCAGAAAAGCTGGCGAACCATTTGCACCTGGTGCAAACCCAATGCATGGTAGAGATCAAAACGGTGCCCTTGCTTCTATGGCTTCCGTGGCTAAACTGCCATACGAACACTCAGAAGATGGTATTTCATACACATTCTCCATCATTCCTGGTGCGCTTGGCAAGGACAGCGAGACACGCGTTAACAACCTAACGGGTCTTCTTGATGGTTATTTTGAGAGCACAGGCCACCATATAAATGTCAATGTGTTTGATCGTGAAACACTTGAAGACGCTATGGAACATCCTGAGCTATACCCACAGCTTACAATCCGTGTTTCAGGCTATGCTGTAAACTTCATCAAACTGACAAGAGAACAACAGCTTGATGTTATTAATAGAACTTTCCATACACGCTAACACCCGCTGGTGGAAGGAGTGATTTTGTGAAAGGTTACATTCATTCATATGAAACTTGTGGTGCAGTAGATGGCCCTGGCATACGCTTCATCGTTTTTACGCAGGGCTGCCCACTCAGATGCAAATATTGTCACAATCCTGACACCTGGGCGCCAGACAAAGGACAAGAGACATCATCTGAAGACCTTATAGAAAAAATTCAAAGATACAAGGTTTTATGAAAACACAGGTGGCGGATTGACCGTTTCTGGCGGTGAGCCCCTCATGCAGGCTGAGTTTGTTGCTGATCTATTTGAAAAGGCAAGAGCACAGAATTTGCATACGGCACTTGACACCTCAGGCGCAGCGTCAGCAGAGAAAACAGAGTCTGTTTTAAAGCATACTGATCTCATGCTTCTCGATGTCAAGTCGACCAATCCTGATATGTATAAGACTCTAACAGGTGGAAAAATTGACTTCCTTTATCAGTCCCTTGAACTGGCGCAAAAGCATGGTGTAGAAGTTTGGCTCAGACTCGTTGTCGTGCCTGGCTTCACAGACAAATTAAAAGAAATAGAGAAAATCAACCAACTCCAAGAGAAGTACAGCGTTATTTCCAAGGTTGAACTTCTCCCCTTTCATAAAATGGGAGAATTTAAATGGGCCGAACTGGGTCTTAACTATGAACTTGAAAAAACAAGTGAACCTGATTCATCAACAATGGCAATGCTACAAGACGCCTTAAAAAGTTAATACATGTGTGATTTACAAAACCCCGATCAAGACTTGATCGGGGTTTTAATCAATTTATTAGGTTTTAATATCATCTTCATCCATTTGCCAATCTGTTAAACGCCTTTTCTTATTCCTCTTCTTATCTTTATACATAGACTGGTCAGCTTCTTCAATAAAGGCTTGTATGGTTGATGTTCCATCATAACTTGCAAACCCTTTGCTTATGGTGATTGGATACTTAATGTTTTTCTCAACTTGCTTCTCTTTTAGGGCCTCCTCTGCGCTTTTAATCTTAGCCCTTGATTGTTCAATGGTTTGACCAGGAAAAATAACTAAAAATTCATCACCACCCAGACGACAAATAATATCCCAGTCCTCAAGGTGCTTTTCTACCGTTGAAGACACCGTTTTTATAAGAACGTCTCCACAACTGTGTCCTTTTGTGTCATTAATAAGCTTGAGGTTGTTGATGTCAATATAGCATATGCTCAGAACCTTAAAGGCCTTTCCAAATTTACCAATGAGATCTTCGAGTTTTTCAAAACCAACGCGTCTGTTGTAAACCCGGGTTAACACATCCACAGTTGCATACTCCACAATTTGCTTGTTCATGGTCTCAATGCGGTCAAGCATTAAATTAATATCTCTTGTAAGCATCGTGATCTCATCGTTCTTATCTGTTTCAAGCCTCAATGACAAGTCCCTCTCATGGGCAATTTTATCGACATTTCAGACTAAGATTTTTCACCCGGTCGAGCATACTTTTAACATAGACATACAATATTGTAGAGATTACGATAAAAGCAATCACAGAAGCCACCATGACCTCTCGCATGGTCTTCTTGCCCAGAGCTATAATATCTAAAGGGTGTCTAAACTGGAGTGCAATACTATGGGGATCATTCACATAGGGATACCTAAAAAGAACTGTTTTGAAAGTGTCATGTTCATATATCTGAAGACTTTGTTCCTCACTCAAAAACTTTTCAGAAACAGAAACCAGTTCAATATCAAGTTCTAAGCGATCTTGAATTTCTTTAACATGATCCCTATCTAAGTAGAAAGCGAAAACAAGAAGGCCTTTTTTAGGTGCTGTCTCATCTGTTGTTGTAATTTGCTTTGTAGAAAATATAAGGGGTCTCCCCTTATGCAACATAACATTTGTTTCATTCTTATGCCCAACAATTGTTGAAATCACAATTTCCGGCACTTGCTCAACAACATCCCCATCATCATATTTAAATCCACTGATAAACTTTTCATCGGACCATAAATAAGAACATAATCAAGGCCTATATCCTTCATAAAACCACTGCTAATATTGGAATTAATATACTTGTCCGTAGGGCATGTATATAGGCATAGGTGTCATCCCAATTCGCCCAGTCCGTAAGAATTGGATCAGATTTTGCGACCACATCATCAATCGCTCCCTGAAGACGATTGATATTCGCTTTGAAACTTTCTTCTTCAAGAATGTCATAGCCATGCATGGCAATGCTATTAAAAATAGTGCCCATAGCCACGATCCAAATTATAATATAAATGCCAATAAAAATTGCCAATTTCAACCTTATTTTCATATCCGACCCCTTTTTTCATGTACAAGTCAATTATACTAATTAACTGTACCCATTTCTACTAGGACTTATACCCTTAGAGTCTTTCTTGAAGCGGTTTATAGGCTCTCACAATTAAATTTGATTTGGGAAATAAAAAAAAAGACCCGCTTGTTATAAACAGCGGATCCTTTCAAGACACTTTACTTGTCGACAAATGCGAAAACATGGTCGATATTTCTCATGTAATCGCCGTAGTTTAAGCCATAGCCCACAATAAACATATCAGGGATTGTAAAGCCAACGTAGTCTGGTTCATACTCCACCTGGCGTCTTGACGGCTTGTCTAGAAGAACACAGCACTTGATGCTTGCAGGGTTTCTTTTAGACAGGTGTTCTATGACACCCGTCATAGTTATTGCAGAATCTGTAATGTCATCGACAATAAGAACATCAAAATCAGATAAATCATCAATTTTCAGGTCTTGGGTAACTTTCACACGACCAGTTGACTCTTCTCCATGTCCATACGACGATGTTGTCATGAACTCAATACGTGTTGGAAGGTCAATTTTCCTAACCAAGTCAGCAGTAAAATAAACGACCCTTTTAGGAGTGAAATAACAAGAAGATTTTCTCCTTGTATTCCTCTGTTAATTGCGCCCCAGCTCAGCAACACGCTTGTCTATTCTTCTTTGAACAAGAACCTCACGCTTTTGTTCTCAATACTCATTATATTCCTCCGATACTCTTCTACATTGTTACTTTACATTCTACCGAAGGATGAGGATATGTGTCAACAAAATGCAGGCTTTCAATTGCTTTTACATAATTGTTTGAATATTTCGTTAGACAACTTGCATCCAAAGCTATTCTATCCCATACGGTGGCGGGACTGCGACAGGTGTGTTCGCCTATTACGTCTTCCTCTTGTTCCCATTATCCTAGAATCTATTTTCTTATCTCAACATATATAGAGATGGCATGCAAAATAAATGCAGTCTCTATGCAATATCTAGGTATTGGCCAAAAACTTTGACCTCACCCTATCTAGGTATTGTATAGAAACTGCTTCTAATTTTTACTTTTTCAAAAAGCTTATGTAAATTGCTATAGATTGCCTACAACAATAATATTTCACGAAAATCTCCCACTCAATATCATCTCACCATTATGGCTTTTCCAGTAAATCTCTTACAGCATCAGAACTGCACATTTCTCCATGAGATGGATAAAAGGTCGTTACACCTATATGGAGTAAGTGCAATAAACTACTCAATCTCAGTTCTGGATTCTGAGCAATTCTATGCATTTTAGCCACAACAGAATTTCCTTTTTTTCTTCCCACAATCATATCGCCAATCATGGCTTCCCCCGTATCCAAAACCACTGAAATAGAACTTGCTGTGTGGCCTGGGGTATGGATGAGTTTCCCCTTAATTCCATATGGCGATAAATCAAACTCGTCATCAAAGACTTGATTGGGCTTAAACTCTATTTTACTCTCTGGCAACATAAAGCCTAGCACATTGAAAACAAACTTAGACCATAATGTGTTGGGTATAACTGGTGAGTTTATACCTTTTTCCAATTCAGCCGCCGCATCCACATGTGCTACCACATCTGCCCCAGTTAGCCTATGGAGCCTTTTCAGATTGCTAACATGGTCACTGTGATTATGTGTGATCACGATAAGCTTAATCTTCTTAGGATCAACATGATGAGATTCTAAGTAGGTTAGGACTTTGTCATAATGATTGTCATACCCTGTGTCAACCATTATGAGATTTTCTCCTTTTAAAAGAAAGGCATTCACCATTCCAAGATCAATCACATTGACAACTTGATTCATTTTCAGCATCCCTCCTCTCAATTTATACTTTTCCATTTATGGAAAATTACTTTTAAGGCGTTTGCATTACCATAATACCATTTTTTCGCCGGAAAAATACATTCAATTTCAAAAAAATAGAAAAAATCCGATTATTAAGCAATCGGATTTTTATGATTTCTCTATTCGATTGATTTGGTAGTGACATTTACACTTGCAACAAAATACCATTAAAGCATTTCAGTATACCCTAGTCTTCCAGTAAACTTTCTACTGCTTTTATGCTGTCCTCAACATGATTAAAAAATATTCTCGTAAACAATGTTCGGCCGTTCAATAACAAGGGTTGTCATATCGGCTTTTGAAGCGGCAATTATCTTTTCCTCAAATCCACCAATTTTTGATGAGGCTTTTGTCACCAGATATTTTACAGAGTACATTTCAAACATGGCCTCATTTATTGCCTGAGAAAACGGGCCCTGCATAGCAATAATCTGATTTGGTCTTAAACCCAAGTCTGTACAAATATGAATAACTTCAGGTGTTGGGAGCACACGTGTCACCAGCCGAGTCAAATCAAGCATACGGGTGAAGGGTTCAAAGTCGACGGCTTCCAATGGTTAAAAATATCCGCCCCTCTTTATTCATAAGCCATTTTGCCGCATCCTCATAAGACGGTAAATAAATTATGTTTTCCTTTGACTCGGTCTTTAAATCAGGTCTCTCGTAGCGTAGATAAGGAATACGGGCCGCCTTGCAGGCTTCAATGGCATTTTGCGAGGCTTCAACAGCATAGGGATGGGTGGCATCTAAAAGTAGATTCACACCCTTTTCCCTAATGAACGAGACCATATCTTCCATGGACAAATGTCCCACAGCGGTCTCAATGTTGTCGTGCCTTGGTAGCATTTGACCGCCATACCCAGACACGGCTGTCATTGTGAGCTTGTAACCAGCCTCAGCAAGTGCTTGGCCTATCATTCGACCATCACTGGTGCCAGACAGCATTAGAATCATACAGCATACCCTCTTGGCGTCACCATTTTTCCGTCTTTAATATAAGATTTCTGGTTGCCAATAATCACCATGCTGAACATATCAATTTCATGGTTAAGCATATCTTCAAGTGTTGTTACAACCACACTTTGATCCGATCTTTTGGCATTTCGCACAATACCAACTGGTGTTGTTTTTGCTTTGGACTTCATCATAATTTCTCTTGCCTCAACAATCTGTGTTTGGCGTCCCTTAGATCTTGGATTGTAGAGCGAAATTACGAAATCACCTTCTGAAGCGTGGTGTAGTCTTTTCTTTATAAGGTCCCAGTCGGTTAAAAGGTCACTTAAACTGATAACAGCGTAGTCATGCATTAAAGGGGCGCCCAGACAAGACGCTGCAGCATTGGCCGCAGTGATTCCAGGTACAATTTCAACATCAACCGTCTGGTCTGACATTTCAAGCATAATGCCCGCCATGCCATAAACCCCTGCATCTCCACTGCTAACAAGAGAAACTGTTTTGCCCTCTTTCGCCAGTTCAAGAACGTGGGCACAACGGTCAACCTCTTTACGCATGCCAGAAGAAGAAACATCTTGATCTTCTATCAAGTCTTCAATTAAGTTTATATATGTCTTGTAACCAACAATGACATCACTGCGTTTAATGGCTTCAACTGCCGCAGGTGATCTATATTCCGGTAACCCCGGACCAATTCCAATTACAAATATCTTACCCTTTGATTGCATAGTCTTCCTCCCAGATGGCTATTGTCACACCTTGTTCAGCGTGTCGTTTGAGTTTCATATATCCCGCTTGTCCAGCGAGCATGGCACAAGGCTCTGCAACAGCTCTTACACCTATTGTTTTTTCAACAAAGTCAGACCCCTTAAATTGGGCTTGAACTTTTTTTATATCATCTAAATCTATAATGTCGAGTGGAATTTGAAGCGCCTTGACCAAGTCAAGTATACCTTCTTCGTCAGATTTTAAGCCAATGGTTGCCATTGATCTTACAGCCCTGTAGTCAATACCTGCTTTTGAACAGGCGTTCTCGAACACAGCCCTTATAATAGATGCTTTTGTCCCCCTTCTACAACCAATCCCAGCAACAAAATGTCTGGGAATGAGCTGGACGGAGTTTGCAGGCACTTCAATTAAGTCCGACGTAATTATAATTCGCCCACATGCCTTGTCATTAAAAACCCGTTCTTTTAACCCCTCTATGGTAAGAGTGTCATCATAAGCTTTCACACTGACCTTGTCTGGCAGGCTTGAAACAATAGTCTCAGGCAAGAGCACAGATGTGTAAATATCTATACAGCCTCCATTGATGCCTATGCCGTCACATCTTTTGCGTCTTCCATACAAGCAATATGGGCTCCGAGTTTCTTCGCAAGCATATCGACGGCCAGATTGCCTGTCACATCTGAAGCGGTTGTAATAACAGGCTTGCGCCTACTGCTTGTCCCACTTTCATCGCGAGTGCGTTTCCACCGCCAAGGTGACCGGACAAGAGGGAAATTGCGTGTTGTCCCCCTTCATCCATTACGACAACTGCAGGGTCAGATACCTTTGACTCAATATAGGGTGCAAGACTTCGTACCACAATCCCTGTGGCCATAATAAAGACAAGACCATCATACTGTTTAAACAGCTTGCCTGCAAAGGTCTTAAAGGCTTTCGATCTCTCTTGCACCAAAAGCCCCTGCATAATCCGACTTGCAGTAGAGTGTTCCACCAATCACGTCACAAAGCTGGTTCCCCAGTTCACTTGCGCCTCTTGTCAGTGTCACAACTGCTATTTTCATGACTTTGCTACCCTGTATTCATGGGTAAAACCTGGATCATATAGCTTTGAAAGTTCATAGTCAGAATCCAGGAAATCACCAACGAGTATTTGAGCTGTTTTCGTAATACCGGCCTCTTTAACCTTATCTGCAATCGTTGACAGGGTACCTGTTACGATCTTTTGATCTGGCCAAGTCGCTCTTTGTACAACAGCAATAGGTGTTTGTTCTCCATAGTGGTGAGAAAGCCTCTTAACCACATTGTCTATCATTTGTACTGACAAGAAGATGGCCATTGACGCCTGGTGAGACGCCAGTTTTTCGAGAGCCTCAGCTTCCGGCACAGGTGTACGTCCTTCAAGACGGGTGCAAATAACCGTTTGTGATACGCCTGGCAAAGTGAATTCCTTCTTTAAGGCTGCAGCCGATGCAACAAATGAACTTACACCTGGTGTTATGTCCACATCAATGCCCTTGGAAGCCAGTCTATCTATCTGTTCTTTAATGGCACCATAAATACTTGGGTCGCCTGTATGAAGTCGTACGACTTTTTTACCTGCTTCCAGGCCAGAAAGCATAACTTCAATCACTTCATCAAGGGTCATTGATGCTGAGTTATGAATTTCTGCTTCTTCCTTACGCCATTTCATAACCTCTGGATTGACAAGGGAACCCGCATAAATGAGCACGTCTGCTTCTTCAACAAGGCGGCGCCCCTTAAGCGTCATCAAATCTGGATCACCAGGCCTGCTCCAATAATATATACTTTATTCATTTAGAATCCCTTCCTTTTCACGATCATCGTTGACAGATACGGCACGTTTCCATCTTTCAGAGTCTGGATGTCTGTAGTCACTTGCTGGATGTCTGTTGAACACTTGCTAATCATAACAAACTTGTCTTGCAGATTTTTTTTCTTCAAGGATTTCAGCCAGTCTCTCACTGTCATGTGAAGGCTTCATTATAATCACATTGTCATAGTGATCAAGGGCTTTTTCTGCCGTTTCGCACCCATGCTTAAGAGGAACAATGCCAAATGTTTCTTCCCACAAAGCAAGGGGCAGGTTTTGGTTGGCTGCCACTGCACAAAAAGACGTGATGCCAGGTATTGTCTCAACAGCCACACCTTCTGTCAGTAGAGGAAGAAGGTACATATAGGTGCTGTAAACAGTTGGATCTCCTAGTGTTAGAAAGGCCACGTTTGCCCCTGCTGTACACGCTCTGATATAATTTCAGCATTCTTTTTCCATGCCTCCATCATGACATCATGGTCATGCACCATTGGAAACTCAAGGGTTAGAATCTCTGTTTCTTTTGGAATATATGCTTCAGCAATTTCAAAGGCAAAACTGCCCTTTCCATTTCTTGCTTCTGGACACACTAAAACATCTGCTGCTTCAATTGCTTTAATCGCTTTGACTGTGATTAGATCTGGATCTCCAGGTCCCACGCCAATGCCTACAAACTTACCTGCCATTTTACTTCCTCCTAATTATCTTCGTGTCGCTGATATTATATATATCGGATTCATTGCTTCCATCATTGTTACAGAGCCAACCGCCCGTCCCCTTGAAACCTGCATTTGAATGACATCAAGGTCATCAAAGGCATGGGCTTTAATCGCATCAACAGCACGGCTTAAATTCTCAATGGTAATAATGTTTATTACAAGTCGTCCATTTCTATTTAAATGATTTTCACAGTAGGCCACAATGTTTTCCATCTGCCCCCCTGATCCGCCCACCACAATGCCATCAAACATTTCATCTGGCAAATCAGCGGGGGCAAGCCCCTTGACGGGTTTAATATTGTCACACTTAAAACGGCGGATGTTTTCTAAGAAAACTTCGTACGCATCATCTTTTCTTTCAATCCCCATACCTGGCCCTTTGTGGCCTGTAAAGCCATTTCAATGGTTATGGACCCAGAGCCAGCCCCAATATCAAGGGCTTTGGCATCAGGTCCCAGCCTTAGTTTTGAAAGTGTGACAGCACGCACCTCAGACTTTGTCATCGGGGCATTGCCTCTATAAAATGTCTCATCTGGTAGTCCCGGTCCCTTGTAAAGCATTTAGCTTTTCACTCCCAACAGTTTGTCCACTTTTGAAGCAAATAGTCTTTGGAATGACTCCAAGGCACCTAGCCCCGTCACCACTGGCTTCACATCAAAACCAGATGCCGTCAGCCTGTTTACCCATGAATCGTCATCTTCACCAGCCATATCATTTTTGGCATGATCTCCAGCCACAAGCATAAATGGCATGATGCCCATTTTCTCAATGCCCTTGTCTTTGAGCTGAGGCACAGTATGGTCTAAGTTTGGAAAGGACTCTAGCGATGCGATTGTTACCGGCTTTTTATTCATCTCAAAATGAAGCTGCAAACAACTGTAGGTCGAATTAGCTGGGTGATGAGTTCCGTGGCCCATAAGCAGCCAGTGACTCATGTTATGGACTTGCGAAAGTTTTTCCAGCTCTACATCTAGGGCTCCTAAAACAAGGCTATAGTCTTCTTCACAGAAAATAAGAGGTTCACCAAGTTTTATTTTCACATCATATTTATGTCTGGCGCGTACAACTGAAAGCTTGACCTTGTCATACTCGTAACCCGGCATAATATGTAGGGGCTGAAGATAAATTTCTTTTATGCCATCTGCCACCATCTTGTCTATGCCTTCAATTTCATTGTCTATATAAATTCCGTCTCTATCCTTGAGTTTTTTTACAATCCTTCTTGAGGTGAAAGCGCGTCTGACTTCGTATTCAGGATATTTGTCTTTGACGAGTTCTTCTACGGGATCAATGCAAGATTCTCTTGCATCCTGATAGCTTGTTCCAAAGCTAACCACCAATATACCTTTTTTCATTGTTTCACTTCCTTTCCAATATAACCACCACTAAATCAGAAAAGGTCTTGTCTTTGATTTCACTCGGTAGACCCTTGGTGATTGTTTCGTTCTCGTATGATAAATTCTCTCCGACATAAATACTCACATTGTTCATGCCTTCCTTCAAAAGTTTTTTTTGCAATTTCTGAAGGTGTATTTTTTTGATCTGTTAAAAGCCCGACAGTCTCGTAGTCATTGACCATACTGGAAAAATTAAGATCTCGTCCATGGACACTGCCAATAAAACTGTTTTGATACACCCGACCAATTCGACCATACATATATTGGAGCGAGCTGATGCCCGGAATGACATCCATTTCTTCCTCTTCGAAATTTTTTTCATATAGGATAAAAGACTGTAAAAGCCTGTGTCCCCCGAAACCGCTACAACAATATTTTGACCTTGTCTCCCACGTATCATTTCTGGAAGCTTTGACAGTTGCCCCTCCACATGGATGAGTTCTTTATCCGTTTTTTGAAAGGGCTCAATATGTCTTTTCCCACCAATAATCACATCTGCTTCATCTAGTGCTCTTTTTGCGATGGGAAGAACATAGTCCGAGTGTCCGGGGCCCATGCCTACAATTTTAAACATCATATTTTAAATCCCTCTTCCAGCTTCTTTGCATTTCGACAAGAGCCTAAATAGCCATGAGCCTTGGTAAAGATTATTGTGCCCACGTTGACCTCGTCATAGACCCTTCCAATACATCTGTCTGTAATGGCATTGGCAATTTGATCAAAGACTTGCATGTAGCCTGCATCTTTTATATGATCCACGGCCTCATCTGTTGTATTGGATCCCATCACAGCCTTTATCAGCCCCACAGGTGCTTCAAGCAGAGCCAAATGAGCCGCTAAGGTTTCCATGCGACCATCTGCAAACTTGCTATGGGTCTGGAAAATGCCAGAGGCCACCTTGACCATTTTGCCCAGGTGTCCAATCCATAACACACTCCGTACGTTCTGCCTACCCGCTTCATCCATCATAAAGCCAATAAAGTTGCTGGTTTTTACAATTCGTTTATCATCAAGAGAATTTTCTTTTGCATAGTCCCTGCCATAGTTGCCTGGGGCGAAGATTATATCCCTTTGACCACTGGCAAGTAACATTTTCAGTTCAACCCGCATGGTCTCCTTTAGGGCATCTTCTGACATGGGCTCTACAATGCCACTTGTTCCAATGATAGAAAGACCACCCACAATGCCCAGTTTGGGGTTAAATGTTTTCTTTGCTTTTTCCACACCTTCTGGAGCAGATATGACAACCTCCACAGTTTTTCCTTCTGGTAAGACGTCATGAACGGCTGCAAAAATCATCTGCCTTGGGACTGGGTTGATCGCTGGCTGACCTACAGGAACCGACAGGCCAGGTTTCGTCACCCGACCTATGCCTTCTCCACCTTTTAACGCATAGTCCTTGGCAAAACAGACCTGGGCAAAAACCTTCATACCATGGGTCACATCAGGATCATCCCCAGCATCTTTGACCACCGCACACTTGGCATATGTGTCAGTCAGCTCAATATCAACAATAGGAATGCTGAGTATCCACCCTTTTGGGGTATCTATTTCTATAACTTCAAGTTTCCTTTGATTGTGCAGCATCCAGGTCGCCGCCTTCGCCGCCGCAGTTGCGCAAGACCCTGTGGTAAAACCATACCTTAGTTTTTACCGTCTTTTTCTATGAAGCGATCCATCTTGATCTCTCCTCACTAAGTCTACAACTGATATAGCATTGCATTGATAATAGTCGCCGCCACTGGACTGCCGCCCTTACGTCCTCTAACCACAATATAGGGAATATCCAGCGTTCGAAGAAGTTCTTTGGATTCTTCTGCACCAACAAATCCCACTGGAACACCTACTATCAAGGCCGGCTTTATATTGCCTTTTTGAATTTCCTCAATTAAGGTAAACAGAGCCGTTGGAGCGTTTCCAATAGCAAAATTTTCGTGTTCTCATCATGGCAGGCTTTCTCAATGGCAACCATAGACCGAGTGATGCTTCTTTCTTTGGCTTCTACAACCACATCTTCATCATGAACACGGTGATAGACCTTGCCACCATATTCTGAAAGTTTTCTTTTATTAATCCCTGCCATAACCATATTGGTGTCTGCATATATGTCTGATCCCTCTTTAAGAGCTTGCATACCCGCTTCTACGGCATCCGGGTGAAAATCAAGAAGGTCAGCATATTCAAAATCTGCTGTGGTATGAATCACACGCTTAACAATGGGTGCTGTTTTTTCGTCAAAATCATGGGGTCCCATTTCTTCTGTAATAATTTCGAAACTTCCTTTTCAATATCCATTGGTTTTCTTACATAGTTTTCAAGCATTTTTTATGATCCATCATATCCTCCATCTTGCATCTAAGACCTGTCTTGTATATATCACGTGTACTTGAACAACAAAAAAATCCGGCTTTGAAAGCCGGATTCGTGCAATATCTTATTTCAGTTGGAAATTTTCCGATACTGGAACGCATCCCAACTCTCACCCTGAAGTTGTGAATTACTATGGCGTTTGCAGGCAGGTTTCCTGGCTCTCGTATTCTCCGTTTAACGCCTTCCCATCTGGTAAAAGACAGTGGCCATGTCAAACAGCAACGATTACAGTAGCAGGGGCTGCATCGGACTCTCACCGAACTTCCCTATTAACCCTTGACGGGCACCTGAAACGTTTATATCGTTTTCCCAATCATTATATTACATTTGTCGTGCATGAACAAGGTGAAGTGCATGTATTATTAAGAATAATATACTGTTTTTATGCATTTTACTGCCCTGTTCCTTCGGTTTGCTCTATTTACTCTGATTTTTCCACTGTGTACTCAATCACTTCTTTCCTGAGAATTTTTCCACATTGACACTGCCTGCCTCTTTTGCGGCACTGTGATCACATCTGGATTGCCATCACTGATAAATCTTTTGTGAGGGTTCTTTCTGTAATCGTCCAACCAGTGAATCATCTGGAAGTCGCCGTCGCCTGATTGAACACGCATGATTGCAAGTGGATTAAATGCCTTGTCATAAACAGACACTTCTGGCTTCCATCCCACCAGTAGAATAGCCTTATGCTCATAAGGCACCCCTTCAAAAGACCCAGCTGTCACAAGATCATAACGGTCTTGATCCTTTGGTCTCTTTCCAAATGGTAGGGCCAGTGTATCCACCGTGTAACCCTCAAGTCGGGCTTCAATCTCTTGAATATTTTTACCGAGGGTTCTTTGAATACTTGCCCCGTCCTGTTCTGTTAAGTCTTCATGTCCATATGAATGGTTGCCCACTTCAAAACCATTGTCAACAAGCCAGTTGACCTTGTAATCCACATGTTCTTTTTGGCCAAACGGTGTGCCGCCATTTAAGAAGAAACTCCCCTTGAGGGCCCAGTCTGGATGTTCTTTGTTAAAATCAAGTATGATCCCAGTGCACAATTGGATCAATTTGAGCTCGCCCTCTTCTTCAATCAAGTTAAAGTTTGAGTTGTTTCCGTCATCAAAAGTTAGAACAATGGGTGTCAGACCAGCAGGTGTATTAATATTGCCCTCCACATAGTCCGAAAGATTGACAGGTCTAAAACCCATTTCATAATAGGTTTCTAGGTCTTGTCTAAATGACTCCGGCGTTCTCACATAGGCTGAGTTTTTCTTGCCTAGACCATGATACATAACAATCATGACTTCTCCCATCTCATTGGGCTGAATGGACTGAATTTCTTCTGGTGTGAGTCTTTTAAAGCCTGACTTTCTTCTGTGCCTTGCGACTTATCCTCTGATGTGTTTTCTGGATCAGTCTGTGTATTGCTCTCAGTTTCTGTATTGCTTTCATTTTCAGTTTGATTCTCGTTTTCAGTGTTCTGATTTTCGGTCTCTACAGCTTCTTCTTGACCTTCTTCAGATTCTGATGCTCCACTGTCAACAACTTCATTTGTTGGCGCCGTCTGCGCCTGATCATTTGTATTTTCATCCGCACCGCTACAGCCTGCCATTATAAGACTTAGCGCCAGTACAGTTGTTAGTATAATTCTCTTTGTTTGCATAGCTCCTCCAATTCTGTCCATATATTGCATGTTCATTTTACACCGCCAAAAAGTAATTTGGAAGGGTATTGCATATTTGTTACCGTATTTTCACTTATCATATGGTATACTGATTATGTTTCGATTTTACCCAACTGTTAGGGACGCTAGGAGTGACAAGTATTGTTTACGAATAACACAGATCGCGAAGTCCGCGATAAACTGACACTTATATATATAATGGCACGTTTTAATGTGCCCCTTTCCTACCAGCAACTCACTGAGTTTGTCATGAGCCTTGAGCTCATGAACTATTTCACCATGCTTCAGTATTTGACAGAAATGAAAGACACTGGACTTATTGAAGAGAATGTGGTTGAAGATGAGGAACTTGTTATGGTTACTAAAGATGGCCATAGAACACTCAGTATGTTTTCTGAGCGCATTAGTGCTTCAACTGCTGAAATGATAGAAGCGGCTATCGAAAAGGCCAAGTCTACCATGGCAAAAGAACGTCAAATAAGGGCCAATTTCAAACGAATCAGTGACAGTGAGTTCAATGTTCACCTTGAAATGCTCGAAGGCGACAACCACCTCATGAACCTAAAGTTTTTGGTCTTCACTCAAGAAAGGGCTAAGAGCCTTTGCGAATCCTGGAAAAGCAATGCGCCAAACCTCTATGGAGACCTAATACATCAAATTATGAAAGACTAAAAAGAATCAGTTCATAAGAAAAGCGTTTAGAATTTCCTTATTCAACCAACACACTAACAAATAAGGAAACCCTAAACGCTTTTTACTATTTCTAGCACTTGCAAAATTACATATCTATGCCCGCATCAAACCCTATACAGACTTTTGATCCTTAAATATCTATATAGGGTTTGATGGGGGTTCTTGAACGATATTTTGCAAGTCGCTCATTTATGAGATTTTTTTGAGTTCGGTCTTTCATGGGACTTTATGGTCTCCTCAATTTGATTGAGAACATCCTTGTCAAATCTATCTTCTTCCACATACCATATCTAAATTTATTATAGATTGCGGTGAGCTGTTTTAGAGGTTTTTCCACCCTCCGCCTTGTAAGGTCTTTTTTTTAGAACTTCATTGGGTGTCATATCTTGACTTATGGAAGTCCCCCTTGCCAAGGCTTGTTGCAAATAAGTTTTATAGAGGCGTCGTATGCGGGGAAGCTCATCGGTATCTTTTGAGAATACAGACCGTGCTTTTTCAACCACAGACATAAGACCTTTCATGACTTTTTCTTTTACATACGTCGCAGTGAGCAGACTTTCCCTGTACTCCCCTTCTTCTAAATTGTCCTGATCGGCTTTTCTCTTCTCAATTTTCTTGGTCAAATAATATGCAAAGCCTAAAAGGACAGCTATCACAATGATTATAAAGCCATTCTATATATTGATCCCAGGGTGACGAACCATTTTGGGTTGATTGGCTGCCAATGTCCTCCTGCATTTCTTCCACCCTGTCACTCCATGACTGAAATTCACCGCTGGCATCTTCTCTTTTCATCCTCAATGCCCGTTCTCTTATTTTACCTGAAAACCAAGCGCCCAATTGTGCCACGGGAAGCAGGACAAAACGAACGACCTCTTCAAGCCATCCTAAACTTATGCTTGAAAAGAAAACCGTCAACCCTAAAATAGAGAGGGTAAGTAGGATTATGGATGTTATATTAAAAGCCAAAAACCCTTCGACTTTTTTTGCATGATATTGGCGGCGGTTTCCTGGTAAGCAGCCTTCAAATTCATACTGATAAGATTCATAATCACCGACAGTATAAAACCACATAAAAAGGTCTTAAGGCTTCTAAATACCATCTTAACTGTCCAATCCCAACAGATATAGAAATAAAAAGCATGATCAAAAAAGTTTGGAAGAAACGCTTAAAAAACAAGTGGGTGTTGTCGCTTTCAGTGATAAACTTAATGCCATTCATCCACACAATGATAAAATATCCCCCAACAACCATTTGACTGCTAAAGCCCATAGACGCCCCCAACCGTATTCCAATCAGTAGGGAAAATATGATTCCAACCAGTCCAATATATCTATATTTCTCCCTCTTTTCGTCGCTAAGCTTAGACAGATAATAGCTCACAAGAACACTGGTCAAAAGTATAGCAGTGGTGAATCCAAAAATGCCTTCAATGGCAAAGGTGTTGTCAAAAGGCCCTAATGACCATGATAAATAGTAAGAAAACCTTCAGGCTGTCATAGACGAATCTTAAAAGGAAATTTGTTGTTTTATCAAGCCATTTGAACATAAATTTCCCCCTCTTCCTCACTGTCTATAAGCGGTTTATGGATACGAATACGACTGTTTAGCATTTGTAAAGTGTCACATTGTGCAAGGAGGACAACATTCAGATTGTAACCAGCGTCAGCCATATGGTTTAAACGCATGATTAGGTCATGGGTCAGGGTCTCAGTAATAAAAAACACCGTGTGATGGGACTCGTAAATTCGCTCATAAAGCATAAGCATTTCTAAAGCGGACAGTTTGTTGTACTCTGACAACTTAGCCAGTATCTCCAAAAGAACCACCCTGTGTTTATGCGTGTTATCAGGGAGAATGGCCTGGCCTGTCTTTGCAGACTGAACAGCCGCTGTAAAGGTCATGCCTACCGGGACTTTTTCCTGGCTTGCCGCCTCAATCATACTTGCTGCCACACTGATTAAGTCTTCAAAGCACGTTGGACATTTATACTTCCAGTCTATTTTGAAGTGAGCTGTGTTCAAGAGAATCATAAGGGCGGGATCGGCTTTATAATCAAACTGCCCCACCATCATTTGTCCCTTTCGCGCTGTCGCCTTCCAGTCAATTGAATGAAAGGGGTCATTTTGTGTATATTCTCTGAGTCCTATTTTTTCAATGGGATCAGGCATGATCCACCTCTTAACAGACACGCTTCCATCGGGCTTGTTTGGTATGAAGCCAAGATTGAAAGAGGTTTGACCTTAGGATAAACAATCAACTCATTTGGAACGTAAAAGGTGCTCTGGGCTGTTTCAAGTCCAAACCAGTCTCCAGCGCGCATATCCACATCACAAAATGTATAGTGACCTCTTTTTTCACAAGTGAGTTCATATATTTTTGTCAGCTTTTGATAAGAAAAGAGGGATGTGATTGATATATGGTCATAACTTGAAAATCCCTTGGCCTTTTCAAGTTTCTGGTTCTTTATGGTTAAATGTGCCGGATAGGCCGCTGCCATACGCAACCATGGCAGAGGCAAAATTTTGTGGTTGAGCAGTTCCACCTTCATGGTCACAGACTGCCCTGCATAGAGACGTTTCTTGTCAAATGTCCTATTGTAGTCTAAATGAAGAAGGGCATTTTCCTTAAAATACTTCAAAAGCCCATAGATCACTGCCAAGGCCAAGACAACTGATAGTATCGTCCGCATAGGATCACCTACAGTTTTTCTGTTGGCACAGGGGCCTCTTTTAAAATATGCCTAATAACATCCTCAGATTTGCGTCCAGTAACAACTGCATTAGAATTGAGTATCATTCTATGTGCCAAGACAGGCACGGCCATTTTCTTCACGTCATCAGGCAGTACATAGTCACGTCCTGAAATAGCTGCCGCCGCCTGTGCTGCCCTGAATAAGGCCATTGACCCTCTCGGGCTGATGCCCAGTTCTATTTCAGAGTGTTCACGTGTTGCCTGGACGATAAGTATTAAATATTCCATAATTTCTTCTGAAACTCTGACACTTTCAAACACACCTTTTGCCTCTTCAAGGTCCTGACTTGTAATAACAGCTTGAAGATCATCCAGGGGACTTTTGACTTTGAAGCGTTTAAGAATTTCTAATTCTTCAAGCAGACTGGGATACCCCATGCTAAGCTGCATGAAAAATCGGTCTAGTTGGGCTTCAGGCAGGGGAAATGTTCCCTTTGTCTCCACGGGATTCTGGGTGGCTATAACAAAAATGGTGCACTCAATTTGTGGGTTTGCCCATCGACTGTGATTTGTTTTTCCGCCATGGCTTCAAGTAAGCTCGACTGTGTTCTTGGTGTTGCCCTATTGATTTCATCCGCAAGGACAATCTGGTTCATCAGCGGTCCCTTTCTAAATTGAAAAGCCCCTTCCTTCTGATTATAAAATTGATACCTGTTAAGTCAGATGGCATTAAGTCAGGAGTAAACTGAATTCTAGAAAACCCGCACTCATAAGACCTTGAAAGGGCCTTTGCCAAAACGGTTTTACCCATGCCAGGCACATCTTGCAAAAGCACATGCCCATCGCACAACATGCTTATAATCATCTGATCTATAATTTCATCTTTTCCTATTATGACTTTTTGAATGTTTTCCTTTAAAGTTTGTCGCAGTGCTCTTACTTTTTGCATCGACATATGTACGCCTCCTGATCTCTGTTGCTCGTTTTTAATACATTCCCCTGCATTTATTATACAGAGAATTTTCAGAATATTGCATAGGGGACGATGTGATATTTCTTAACAATTGTTCATATTTTAAACTTAAATGGATCAGATATAAAAGCGGAAATATCATGACAAAGCGTCGCAGAACCATATGTACCTGCAATTTTGTTTATGTAGTTTGACCTTCGGGTATTTTATCCATGCAAAGATCCCTAGTCAATACAATGTATTAAGTGAGGAGGTCCAATGAACCTAATTGCATACATGTCTTTCAATGGAAACTGCGAGGAGGCTATGAACTTCTACAAGTCTCTACTCGGTGGTGAGATCACCATGCTTATGCGCTTTGGTGAAGGTCCAGGCGATATGCCTGTAAGCGATGCATACAAAGATAAAATTATGCACGCACAACTGGAATTTGAAGGCAATATCTTATACCTTTCTGACACTTGGGAAGGACAGAAAGTAAACACTGACGGCAATATCAGCCTCAATATCAACTTTGATTCTGAAAAGGGGCTTGAAGATGTTTACAATACCTTGAAAGAATCAGGACAGGTTACCATGGCACTCGAAGACCAATTTTGGGGCGCCAAATACGGGTCTGTTATTGATCAGTTCGGGATCAGTTGGAGCCTGAACTATAGCAAATCCGAATAGATACTTTAAAAATCCTTCTGAAGATCCTAAATCCGGATCTTTAGAAGTTTTTTTTTTGAGGAAAAATCAAACACATGTTTAGAATAAGACGTTCTTTTATAATATTCTACCACTAATTATGATATAACTGTAACAATTACTATATAATCATAAATCACCCTTTACTTTACCTTGCTCCCCACGTATAATTACCACAGAACTGAAATATATTCGAAATATTGTAAAGATTGACTACAATTTCACAATTCATCATTCTCAAGAGACTTGCAAAATTCTCATAAAAATTTGATAATCACTGCAATAGCAGTTTTTTATATTTAGTGTCTGTAAAAAGATACTTATATTAATCTATTTTAGGAGGGTTCTATATTGGAAAATGTAAAACGTGAACGAAGCACCAAAAAAGAACAGACGTCCATTCGGTTTCTACGTTTGTTCTATTGTATTTATGCTTGAGAGAATGGCTTACTACTCAGCTAAATACCTGATTTTTGTCTTTGTATCTGCAACAATTTTAAGTGGGGGCTTAGGATTGACAAAGGTACAAGCAGCACTTATTCAATCTAATCTTGTTGCCTTTACCTACCTTGCACCTGTCTTTGGTGGCTATATAGCTGACCGCTATATTGGCGCACGCTATTGTATCCCGGTCGGACTAGCACTTATGTCAGTTGGCTACTATGTTGGTGGCGCTGCGACAGGTGTGGCTGGAATGAATATCATGGTTGCCCTGGTTGCCATTGGTACAGGCCTATTTAAAGGCAACACATCAGCATTACAGGGTCTTTATTTGAAGACAAAGAACAGCTTGACTCCGCATTCTCTGTTCAGTATTCTTTTGTTAATGTTGGCGCATTTATAGGCACAACTGCGTTGGTCTCTTGGTCGCTAGCACATTCGCAAACGGCGACGTTCAAGGTTATCGACAAGCCTTTAATGTCTCAAGTGCAATTTGTGCTGTTGGTGTTGTTTGGTTCCTATTCGGTATGCGTTTCCTTGGGGAAGCTGGTAAAAAACCTTTTAAAGCGGGTAAGCACACCACAGAAGAGGCAAGTGTTGATTCAAACAAAAGCCTAACAAAATCTGAAAAGAAGCGTGTTTTTGCTATTGTCTTAGTATCTCTTTTCTCAGTTGTATTCTGGGTATTCTGGTATTTAACATATCTAGCTGCTTACGATTTTGGTGGAGCCTTTGTTGACATGAACGTGAATGGCTTTGAAGTGCCTTTGTCATGGTTTGATTCTTTAAATGCATTCGCATGTATCGCACTTGGCCCACTCCTTGGTATGCTTTGGTTCAAACTTTCAAAACGACCTCAGGGGGATTTAAGTCTATTTAAAAAACTTGCTTTTGGTCTTGGTTTCCTTGGCCTAGCATTCTTAATGCTTGTTTTAGCTGAAATTTCAAGGGGCATCGGAGCGCCTGAAACAGCAAAAGCCAGTCTGATGTATCTATTTGCATTCGGCATTTTGCTAACAATCGGCGAGATGTTCTTCTCTCCTCTTGGGAACTCATTCGTTACAAAATATGCACCTGGAAAGTTGTTTGGTGTCCTCATGGGTGTATGGACTTTTGCTTCATTCCTTGCGGGCAAGTCATATGCATACTTATATGCAATCACGACACAATACTCTGTAATTCAGGCTTATACAGCAATTCCTATCATTCTTTTCGTCTGCGGAATTATTCTTTTCGCCTTTGACAAGAAGCTTACAAATCTTTTAGAAGATGATGAAGAGGAAAATGCGGAACTTATTGCAAAGCAAGCCAGCTAAAAACTAGCTTTTATTGAATACACTTGCAACCTGTAATTGAGACATAGTCATGTCTCAATTACAGGTTTTTATATTTCGGGCCATTTCAAGATTTCATATAGAGATTGCTAGCCTACAATATATTGATACTTACCAAGATATGTTCCTATATATTGTAGGCCGGTAACAAGAATCTCTAATTTAATAAGCGTCTCTTACCTATTTTGTGTATAATATAAGTACATACCAGACAGGTATTGAATAAGGTAAGCGACTTGCAAAGTGTTATTCAAATGGCTCTATAGATCACATCTAAATTTTTGATTTATATATATCTATAGGACATAATCAACCTTGAATTCGTAAGTTTATAAGTATTCCAGGCTAATATTTAGATTATAATGAGAGAAATATATTGAGAATGGGTTAAAAGAGGGGTAATATGATCAGTGAAATATCGCAAAAATAAAGGCGCTACGGAAACAGCAAAACCTGACATTGAAGGATCTCAGCCAAAAGTCTGGACTTTCCATCAGTTTTTATCACAAGTTGAAAACGGCTCCACATCACTTGCTATAGTGTCTTTAAAGAAAATATCCGATGCACTTGATGTGCCTATCGTCTTTTTTTCAACGACCATGAGGAGCACACTTATGCGGTGAAAGCCGAAGAACAAAAGGTTTTTAAGATGGAGGGCACCCCTTCTGAGTTTATTCGAGTAAGTGGTGACTTTCCCAACCGTACAATGGAAACCTTGATTGTAACCCTTATGCCTGAATCCTTACACGGTGAAGTTATGACACACCCTGGTGAGGAGTTTGTTTATGTGCTAGAGGGTGTTATTATAGTGACTATTGATGGAACAGAGCACTTACTCAAGGCTGGTGACAGCATTCACTATCCATCTACTATTCCTCATGTTTGGAAAAATCCGCTCAAACAAAATGCAAAGGTTCTCTCCACAACATCACACCGAATTTTTTAAATGATCGATATGCAAAATAACATTCAAAAGACATCGCCACACTGTATATATTAATAATCAAAAATTATATGTATGGTCTGGCGAGGACATGAACCTGTAATTTTGCAAACGCTTGAAACACAAACAGGTCTATACTCCCTACAGGAGATATAGACCTGTTTTTTTACTTTTGTACCATCTAGCCCAAGAGCTTTTTAATAAGCTTTAACTTACCTTTGTAAGGTGGAAAGGCCACTTTTATATCTAGCTTGGTTGATTTCTTCAAAATGGATTTGGTGTGAGATAGGGTCAAAAATCCTGCTTTTCCATGATAATTGCCATGCCCTGATTGACCCACCCCGCCGAATGGCAGATCATGGGGCACCACATGACTCAGGGTATCATTGATGCACCCTCCGCCAAAGGATAGTGTATTCATGATTCTTTCTTCAACGGTGTCATCTTCTGTGAATAAGTAAAGCGCTAAGGGTTTGGGACGACTGCGCACCTCAGCTATGACTTCATTTAAATTATCATAAATCATAATAGGAAGAACTGGCCCAAATATCTCGTCTTCCATGACCTTATCCTCCCATGTCACAGGGTAAAGAATGGTCGGCTCAATGTATTTTTCATCAAAAGCGGTCTCACCACCAAAGACAACCTTGTTATAGTCTATTAAATCTGTCAACCTATTAAAATGTTTGTCACTGACTATGCGCCCATAATCAGAGCTGTTCTTGACATTGGTTCCATAAAAATCTTGGATAGATTTTTTTATCGCCTCAATAAGGTCATTGGCTTTTCTTTTGGATACATATATATAGTCAGGCGCTATACACGTTTGACCAGCATTCATAAATTTTCCCCACACAATTCGTTTGGCTGCGATTTCAATATTTGCACTGTCCTCAACTATGGTTGGACTTTTTCCACCAAGCTCTAGAGTCACTGGTGTTAAATTTTTTGACGCTGCCTCCATAACAATTTTCCCAACAGGCACAGACCCTGTGAAGAAAATATGGTCAAATTTCATATGAATAAGATCATTCGTCACTTTTCGATCTCCGCGTACAACTGCAATAACGCTTTCATCAAAGGTTTTTCCAATGAGTCTTTCCAGCAAATCAGAAGTGTGCTCTGTGTACTCTGATGGTTTTAAAACCGCGGTGTTACCCGCTGCAAGCGCCGCAACCAGAGGTTCCATTAAAAGTTGGAAGGGATAGTTGAACGGGCCGATTATAAGAATACAACCATAAGGCTCATGCATGACCTTGCCCGAAGCCCCAAACTGGTGAAGGGGCAAACTTACCTTTTGGGGCTTCATCCACCCCTTAAGGTGTTTAACGGTTTTTTTTATGCTATCGAGTAAAAACCCGACTTCTGTAGCATAGGCTTCAAACTCTGATTTACCCAAATCCATTTTCAGGGCCACTAATATTTCAGACTCGTTTTCACGAATCATCGTTTCCAGTTTTAATAACTGTTCAATACGCCAGGATTCCATTTTTGTCACATTGGTGTGAAAATAATTTCTTTGATTTTCTAGCAGCTTTTTATAAATGTCCATGCCTTGCCTCCTCTTTATTATGATGCCATCTTATGGTCTGAATAACGCCTATAAATCATTTTTTTTGAAAAGTCACGGATTTAATTTTTCCTATATGTACAGCTACCCTTTTTCATATTGGAATACCATGATCGGTATAATAAAAATCCCGAAAACAATCATTATAGATCATTTTCGGGATGGTTTTATCATTAGGTTTTCTTAACGCGGGTCCACATAGGTGCATAAGAACTGATCTAAACCTGAGTCACTCATGTCCTTTACCTGGAATCCACACTTCTTTAAATATCTCATTTCCTTATAATCCGATTCCATGTACATCTCTGGGATACGTGTATAGTCGAGAACTGTTTCAATCATCTGAAAGCCCAGACCTCTCCCTCTTGCCTCTTCTTTTACAGCAAGGTGGAGAAGTTCCAGTTTGTCAGAGTTGTACTGTTTAAGACCGATAATACCAACTGGAGCATCGTCCTCATAGCAAATATATAGAAGCCCCTGCTGTTTAGAATACATAGACTGTGCAGCACTTTTTATTTTTCCATCCGTTGGTCCAAACATTGTCAGTCCAAACAATGCCTTAATATCTTCATTCTCATAAATGTCTTGATGGTTTTCTAGTTTTCTAAGATCCATGTTTTCCTCCGTATGTTTCATATATTAATCCTGATTGTTCACGCAATTGACTCTCTCAGTTCATGAAACAAGTCAAGAACTCTTTTTCTACGTCTGCCATCATTCTAAATGAAAAATCGTAGTCGCCCACCAATTCTAATGCATTGTAATCGTGCGTGTCAAGGAGTTCTACCAACTCATATCTCAGTATGGCGTCATCAATCTCTTTTACCTTGCTTTTGTTCTTCCTCTGTTAAATCCACAAGACCGTATTTTTTTTCAATGGCATTTTGTAGATTCAACTCCATTTCCCTGTATAAGGGAAGCAGCTTTTTAACAGGTCGGGTTATATCAGATATATAGGCCTCAGAACCATCATGCAAAAGACAAGCCAATTGAACCTTATGACTATACTTTCGTTTCTTTGCTTCATAGGCACAATAAAGGCTGTGCTGGGCCACACTATAAAAATGTGCAACATGTCCATTGCCCCTACACAAAAGGGATAGAGCATGGGCTATATCTTCAATTTTAATTTCATCTTGTCTTGGGTCAGCTGGCCAAAACTTAGTTCCGCTGAAGGTGCTTATAAATTGTCCTTTTCGCATTTGTACATCCCTCTTATCTTGTTTCTTCCATGTTTTGTTTCTTTTATGTTTTATTTTGACTGTAGTCTAATAAAAGCGAAACTCAACAAACTTAACAAGTTTCCTTAGCCCTTTGACTTAAGGCTGCCTGCTTTTCAAATCGATTAGGTACAGCCGACAGGAAGAGGCCGGCAAACAAAATAATTATTCCAACAACCGACAACACGGGGAGGGCTTCTTTAAACAATACCACACCTAAAATTGTTGCTGTTAGGGGTTCAGCCAGCGTTAAGGTCACAGCCGTTGACGTCGGCACATGCTTTAAGCCAATAGCGAACAAGGAATAGCCCAAGGCCGTTGTTATAATACCTAGGTGTAGTACCACAGCCAGTCCATTTAGGGTAAAGACCCAGGCAATATCCACATTCAAGATTATAGGAAACAGCAAGAAACCACCAAATGTAAATATTATTGCATTGGCAGTGAGCCGGCTTATTTCGTCAAAGGCCCATTTGGAGGACTCTACATAAATAGAATATGATAATCCAGCCCCTAAGGAAAAGAGAGCCCCTTTAATATTTACTTCTATGCCACCTCGTCCAGTATATAAAAGATAACAACCAATTAAAGCCATACATGTAGAAGTGGCCCATATAATAGAAGGTTTTCTACCTTTTAGAATTTCAAAGATGGCTGTGAAAATCGGTGCACTGCCTATGGCAAGGACCGTCCCAAATGCCACTCCAGTTTCTTTGACACCTGTGAAAACATAGGTTGGTATAAGGCCATAGCACAACCTCCACAGAATAAGCTCAACTTCAATCTTGAACTTTTCCCAATCCTATCCAAATTATTTTGCCAGTGTTTTTTCTCAAGCAGCATGGCCACAAGTAGTAAGACACTTCCACCTATCATCATTCTAAATGCCCCTAAGGACATAGCGTTTGAGTTTTCAGGGGAAACAGCCTGGGCTGTACCTGTTGTACCCCATAAAATGGCACCAGCTAATATTATAAATGTTGACCGCATTTTTTTCATATATACCTCCGTAATTATCAACTTTAAGTATTCTTCTTATTTCAGAGATGCTGCTCATTCACTGTGTATGCACTTGGTATATATGATTTTACAGATTTTATCAGAGTTTTTCTTAACTTTTATTCAGGATTTTTTGACCAAAGTTCAGGTCCTTATAAAGTTCAGGTCCTTATATTGAATGTCTTTTTTCTTTAAATTGTTTTCTATACGTTTGAGGCGTAACTCCAATATCTTTTTAAAGGCACGAGTAAAAGATGACTGATTCTCGTACCCCAACATAAAACTAATTTCCATAATAGATTTTGCAGTTTCTCTTAATAACTTTTTAGATTTTTCAATACGCATGGCCTTAATGTATGCATAAGGTGACTTTCCACACATATTTTTAAACCATTCTATATAATATTTAGTATTGAAGTTTTCCAACTGCGCTAAGTCTTCCACATTAATTTTATCTCCAATATTATCGTTGATATACTTAATAGACTTAGGTATCGCTATTTTATTCAATGACTGCATGGCATATCTATCAGACCACAACATGGCTCATATCCGTATTGTCATTCTTAGATTTTTTATTTGATCCATTTTCATTTCTCAGCAAAAATCTTATAGCCTGCCATTTTTCATCGATTTTCTGATAGATATCTCGATTGGAATCAAAGTCGACCATATAGGGTGAACAATTTTTAGGCATATCAACCACGAGAAAGCTGTTTGCGGCTGTAGCATGGAAATTGTGTTCCACTAATGCCGGAAGGAAGAATAAATGATTTTCATCCAAGCTCACTTTGTGCGCTTCTGTCTCAATAGCTAGTTGCCCACTTACAGGCAAAATCAATTGGTTGTATCCATGTTATGTGTGCTTGGTTGATTAGAATATGTTCTTAACTCACATATCATTTGATTGAATTTCATAACAGTCTCCTAGCTTATACATTCCCCATTTTGTCTGGGTTCATTCGAAAAGCCTTGTTGTTAAGAGCCCTCTGTACAGCTAGAACTCCATCTAAATGGTCGTACTCATGCTGAAAAAGCTCTGACAAGTCTCCTTCGAATTCTTCCACACAGTCATTAAAATCAAGGTCTTTATAGGTCACTCGAATACGTTTGTGACGCTGAACATAGACTTCAAGTCCAGGAAAACTCATGCAGTCATCCCAAAGCTTATAGGTTTCCTGGCCAAGTTTTGTCATGACTGGGTTAATAAAGGCCGTTTGACGATCTCCAAACTTCATATAAACGATTCGGTAATGTTCATCTATTTGAGGTGCGGCAATCGCCCGTCCGTAGGCAAACTTGCTTTTAAAGGCATCTATTGTATCATGCAAATCATTGACCACCTGTCTTGCCTTCTCCAGATTATCCTCAGTGATTTTTGCAGCCACATTGTACAGGTTCTCATTGCCTAAAAGAAGAATTTCTCTTTGTGCCATGACCATCCCACCTTTCAAATTGTCCTACTCACTTGTAATATGCCCTGTCTAATCAGGTGCTTTCTATTTATTCTCTATCCTTTGTTATAATATCACAATTTCAAGTCCGTATTCCAATGGCCCCTTCCTATTTTATTCATAGCTATCAGCTTGTCGAGCCCCAAAGATTATGATAAAATTTAATCAAGGTCAAAACATGTTCCTCAAGACCAAGCGCTTGAAGATCTCGACCATAAATGAATATCTTGCATGACAAAGCATAAAGCTCATAAGACTTTATAAGGTCAGCTTCGGACAAACGTCCGACGCTGGCCTTTTCTTGTCTTTAAAGGCAAAAATCATACTTCATAAGGTTGTAACGGCCTTGAGCCGTCCATATACTCGTCATCACGCAGGGGGTGCATGGCGATAATACAAAGATAGGAGTGACTTATGAAAGATCAAAAGCAGGGATCAATCTATGAACTGAATGGCAAACCACCACTTGGCGTTGCCGTTCCACTGGGCATGCAGCATGTTTTAGCAATGTTTACAGGGAACATTGCACCCATTATTATTATTTGTAATGTTTTAGGACTACCCGCAGAACAAAAGGCCTTTATGATTCAGTGTGGGATGATCGTCGCAGGGCTTGTCACATTTGTTCAGCTTTATCCAGTCGGGCCAGCTGGTGCAGGCTTACCACTTGTTATGGGAACAAGTTTTGCCTTTGTGCCAACAGCCATAGCTGTCGGTGGCGCATATGGTCTTCCAGGAATACTTGGAGCCTCCATGGTGGGCAGTCTTGCAGAAGTAACCATGGGCTTTTTCTTAAAGTCCCTTAGAAAGTTCTTCCCACCACTTGTTACAGGAACAGTTCTTGTAGCCATTGGACTTTCACTGCTTCCAGTAGGTGTTAAATACTTTGCTGGTGGTGTAGGAGCACCTGATTTTGGCTCCCTCAGAACTTGGCTCTTGGATTTTTCGTCCTTATACAATCATTCTGCTCCAACGCTTTGGCAAGGGCATGTTAAATGTCGCTTCCATACTTATTGCACTTATTTTAGGCTATCTTATTGCCATTCCAATGGGCAAGGTCGATTTTGCAGGTGTGTCAAATGCCAGTTGGTTTAGCTTCCCAATGCCATTAAAGTACGGTATTGAGTTCCACCTAGACGCCATTTTGAAATTTGCCGCTGTCTACCTTGTTGTTGGTTTAGAAACCCTCGGCAATATTTCAGGCATCACTTTAAGTGGTCTTAACCGTGAAGCCACAGATCGGGAAATGTCAGGCGCTGTCATTGCCGATGGTGTCGGCAGTGCATTTGCAGCATTTTTCAACGTTCTTCCAAACACAGCTTATGGCCAGAATGCAGGGATTGTGGCTATGACTGGCGTTGTGAACAGGTTCAGCGTTGCAACAGGCGCAATTTTCCTTGTTGCCGCAGGTCTTGTCCCTAAATTTGGTGCCATTTGTGCAGCCATGCCTTCCAGTGTTCTTGGTGGTGCAGTTCTAGTTGTCTTCTCAATGATTACTGTAAGTGGTATTCGCATGATTTCCAAAGCGGGTCTTGACGGAAGAAACGGAACAATTTTAGCAATTTCCCTTGGTCTGGGTTTAGGCTTTGCGTCTGTTCCCGAAGCCATCGAGCAAATGCCAAGTGTACTCAACCACTTCTTTGCAGATTCGGTTGTCGCTTCTGGTATCCTCGCCCTTCTGCTGAATATGGTTTATCCTAAAGCTGAGGAAACAAAAGTTAGCGGTCAAGAGAAGGCCGCATAAATAAATATAAGGAGTCTACATCATGTTATCCTTTAACAACTACCATAAGCCAGAATCCATTGATGAGGCCTATGACATACTCAATAAAAACAAAAGATCACAGGTGGTTGGCGGCGGTGCTTTTCTCAGAATGGGAAATCGCCGTCTCACCGATCTAATAGACATATCAGATTTGGGACTAGACCAAATCATACACCAGGAAGATAACATTGAAATCGGTGGTATGACCGTCTTTCATAAGCTGGAAACCTGCCCCGAACTGCCAAGTCTTTACAGGCAATATTTTAAAGATGCCCTAGGACAGATCGTTGGTGTTCAACTAAGAAATATGGTCACCGTTGGGGAACAGTCTTCAGCCGTTATGGCTTTTCTGACCTCAATACGGCTCTGCTTGCCGCAGGTGGTTCCATTTGCCTGCATAAGGGAGGCATCAAGGACATTGAAAGCTTTTTTAAGGGGCCTCTGCCCAACCGCGACATATTGACAAAGGCGATTCTGCCCAAAGACCTACAATATGGTGCTTTTAAATCTGCAAGACTTTCAACGGCTGATTACGCCCTTTTAAACCTCGCTGTCACAGTGAAAAATGACGGCTTCAAAGTAGCTGTTGGCGCAAGACCCCACCGAGCCGTCCTCGCCAAAGAAACAATGAAGATCCTGGATAGTCAGTGGAAGAAATCACGCACTCTGACACAAGAATGTATAGATCAAGCTTGCCTGAGTCTATCATCTGAAATCCAGTTTGGGGCTAATCGAATGGCGAGTCAAGAATACAGAACCGCTGTGTCTGGTGGCCTTCTTAAGGCGGCCCTAGTCCAGATACAAGAAGACCACGAAAAATCTGAGTTAGGAGGGCAGAGTCAGTGAAAATAAAATTTAAATTGAACGGCGACTTGGTTGAAACCAATATTCGCCCTGACGCTTTTCTAATAGATGTCTTACGTGACCTTGACTGCTTAGGTGTAAAAAAGGCTGTGACACAGGCTCTTGCGGTGCTTGTACAATCCATTTGACAACAAACCCATGTTGTCATGTGTCATGCTTGCTGCAAAGGCTGATGGACATGAAATTTTAACCATAGAAGGCGTCAATGACAAGGCCAAGACCATTGGAAAGCACCTTGTTGCCGAAGGGGTTGAACAGTGCGGATACTGCAGTCCTGGCACAATTATGAGTATCCTCTATCTTGAATCAGTTCTAACAGACCCAACAGATGAAGACATACTTTACTATTTAAATGGCAACCTTTGCAGGTGCTCCGGTTATGCTGGACAGCTCCGTGCCATTAAGGCTTATTTCAAAAGCAAGAATTCGGAGGTGAAGCGTCATGAAACATGTGCTTAAATCTCCACCGAAAAAAGATGGCATGCAACTGGTACAAGGCTTTCCTGTCTATACCGATGACTTGGCACCTAAGAATGCCCTTATCGTTAAAGTCCTAAGAAGCCCCCATGCCTTTGCCCGAATCAGAAGCATTAAAACAGAGGCGGCCAAGAAACTGCCCGGTGTTGTCTGTGTGCTCACATGGGAAGACGTGCCTAGAATTCCCTACACAAGGGCAGGACAGTGTTATCCCGAGCTTTCAGCCTATGACAAATTTATACTCGATGAGTATGTTCGTCATGTGGGGGATGATGTGGCCATTGTAGCGGCAAAAGATGAAGCGAGTGCAGATAAGGCCCTCCGCCTTATTCGGGTGGACTATGAGCGTTTAACGCCGGTTCTGGATATGGAGTCAGCAGTAGACAGCCAAACCATCGTTCATCCAGAAAGTGAATTTTCACTCATATCGATGTTGGCTGTGATCCTAAAAGAAACATCGCTTGTCAGGTTTCACTTGAACTGGGGAATATGGATGAAGCCTTTCAAAATCTCAATATATTTTAAAGCAAGATATACAACCCAGGCCCAGGCTCAAGCTATGCTTGAATCCCACAGGTCTTATTCCTATCTGGATCAAAACGGGCGTTTAAACGTTGTATCTTCCACCCAAATTCCCTACCATACAAGGCGAATACTTGCCCGGGCACTGGATATGCCCCGTCATCAAATTCGTGTTGTAAAACCGAGAATAGGTGGTGGTTTTGGTGCAAAACAAACAGCTCATTCAGAGTTCTACCCCGCTCTTGTAACCAAACTTACTGGCAAGCCTGCCAAGATTGTTTATTCTAGAAGGGACGTTTTCAGAGGGACAACATCCAGGCATGGTATGCGCTTTGATATCACCCTAGGTATGACAAAGACGGTAAAATCACAGCCATTGATATGGATGGTCTGTCAGATACTGGGGCTTACGGCGAGCATGCCCAAACAACATTTGGCGCTGCGGGTAAAAAAGTCTTAACCCTCTATAATAAGGTTGAAGCTTCCCGCTTTTCTGGTCGAGTGGTTTACTCAAATAATGTTCCCGGGGGAGCACTTAGAGGTTTCGGCGTGACTCAGGGCACTTTTGCACTGGAATCGGCCATTAATGAAGCCTGTCGTAAATTAGACCTTGACCCTATTGCTGTTCGAAGAATGAATATGATTGGAAAGGGACAAACCACCCCACTTATTAATATGACAACAAAGGGCGCGGGGCCTGACCCTATTTACATGGACTCCTGCCTCCTTGAAACCTGTGTTTCTGATGGCTTAGAAAAATTTGACTGGGCGGGCAAGCGAGCGCGCCACAAGGCCAGTGATTCATCTCACTTGAAATATGGCCTTGGAATGGCCATTGCCCAGCAGGGATCTGGCCTTCCAAATATTGATATGGCAAGTGCCACCCTCCGTCTCAATGACGATGGCTTTTTTACCCTTTTGACAGGATCAACAGATATTGGCACTGGTTCAGATACCGCAATGGCTCAAATTGCAGCTGAGATCTTAGAAGTGCCGCTTGATCGCATCATTGTCCATGCAGCTGATACGGATACCACACCTTATGATAGTGGTGCCTACGCTTCAAGCACAACTTATACCACAGGCAATGCAGTCATTGACGCAGCCAATAAAATGGTGGAAGCCATCAAGGCGACAGGAGGACAATACCTGTCCTGCGCGCCGGAAGATGTGACATATTCTGAGGGGCTTATTAAATGTCGAACCACAGGCGAATCGGTAGACCTTGTCACATTCTCCAATAAAATTATTTACAACACCATCCACACCCAACTCTCAGTCACAGGCTCCTTTGTTCCAAAGAAAACAGCACCACCTTATATGGCTGGTTTTGCTGAAGTATGCGTCAACACTCTCACAGGTGAAACCACAGTGACAGATTTTGTTGGTGTTGTCGATTGCGGAACGCCAATCAACCCGAATTTAGCTAGAATTCAGGCTGAAGGCGGGATTTCCCAGGGGATTGGTTTTGCTCTTATGGAAGAGGTTAAAGTGTCTGAGACCGGAGTCCTTCAAACAGATAATTTCATGACTTATAAAATTCCTGCTCGAAGGGACATTCCAAACATACGTGTTTTCCTTGCAAAGGGCTATGACGAAACAGGGCCATTTGGTGCAAAGAGTATTGGAGAAGTTGTCATAAATACTGTAGCACCTGCTATCACAGAGGCCATTGAAGATGCCACGGGTGTTCGCATTAGAAACCTGCCTGCGACGCCAGAAAAAGTATTACTCGCTTCCCTTGCAGATGCGAAAGTCTGCGAGGAGAATATAGAGACCAGCAGTTCCTGCTAACTGCTTTAGCGGATATGCCAATGACCCCCGGCATATCCGCTTTGTCAATTAGACCTTTACACCACCTATAATGGCCTCTCTTATCAAGAGTCATTCTAAGCCTTTTGAAAACACACACGCACTTTTTATACGTCCTCTTAAATACATCCAGTTTGTCCTGGTCATTTTTTTCATTCTTATATACCCTGGTCCCTCTCTATGTGCTAATCTATATAATATATACTGGGACTTACACTTTAGGAGAGCCTATAATGTTTTTAAACAAGAAGACGAAGGTTTATGCACTGATCCTTATACTAATTTTACAAATAACCACCACACCCGTGAGTTATGGTGAGGACTCATATGGTATCCCAGATGAAGTCACACTGCAGCTAAGATGGGAACATCAATTCCAATTTGCCGGATACTATGCTGCGCTCTGGGAAGGCTATTACGAAGACTACGGCCTTAAAGTGAATATTAAGCCTGGCATCGACGACAAGGAAAATGTCATCCTTGTTCCAGACGCTGTTTACGAAGGCCAAGCCGAGTTTGGCGTCGGGGGTGTGGATATTCTTCTGGCTGTTGATAAGGGACATGATTTAAAAATTATATCCACATTTTTTCAACGCTCTCCTGTAGCCTATTACATGCGCCCAGATACAGACTTTAACTCCATTTATGATATGACAAGACTCAATGTGGCTAGACGACAACATGACCTGCTGGATATTGAGCTCCAGGCCATGCTTGTTAACGAAGGCATTGATCCCTCCCGCAAAGACACCATTCCAAAGGATGTCGTCCTCAGTTACAGCGACCTCCATAACGGAACCTTCGATGTCATACCAGGCTACCTCGACACAATCGCCTACCAGGCCAAACTCCAAGGGGAATCAGTCAAGTCTGTCCACCCCATTTCATTTGGTGTCGATTTTTATGGAGACAGTCTTTTCACCTCAACCGCTCTAGCCAGAAGTCGTCCAAAGCTAGTGGAACGCTTTCGCGAAGCTTCTATCCTAGGATGGAAGTATGCCCTTGATAACCCTGAGGAAATGGCCCAGCGCATAGCTGACCATTATTACAAGGACTCCAGAAACTACTTGGAATTTGTTGACTTTAACACTTTTCAGGCAGAAAAGGTTTCTGAACTGACCCTCTATCCAGTTGTTGAAATCGGCAATACGAACCCCTTTAGATGGACCAGCATGATTGACTACCTAAAGGCACTCAAACTCATAGAAAGCGATATTTCAACGGACCACTTGCTCTTTGACTATGCGCAAATTCAAAAGGAAAAATCGGAACTCTATATACGTCTTTATCAGAGTCTTCTGGCCTTTCTCGCAATCGCTGGTCTCTTTAGCTACATTTGGTATATGAATAAAAAAAATCTGAAACTAAAAAGCGAAGTGGCTTATAGAAAAGAAGCTGAACAGCGAATTAGCATAAGCCACGACCGCTACCAACGCATGTTTAACAGTTCGTTTCTTGGTATCACTGTGACTGATATTAACGGTCAAATCCTGAACGCCAATGACAAATGGGCCGAAATGACCCTCTATGACCATGATGAACTCCTTAACATGAAAATTTTTGATATATTAAGCCCTGAAAGCAAGGCTGCAGGCAAGGTAGAATTTAAAAAACTCCGTGATAAAGACGTCCAAGACATTGTCCTTGAAAGAAAGTATACAAGAAAAGATGGTTCTATTTTTGGGGACAACTTTATATGACATCTATTCGTGACCCAGAAACCAAGGCCTCAAATTTTCTTGGTATGGTCCATGACATCACAGAGAAAAGACTTCAAAGAGAAGCTGCTGAAAGGGCGGAAGCCATGATGATACACCAGGCCCGTCAAGCCGCTATGGGAGAAATGTTGGGAAACATTGCCCACCAGTGGAGGCAGCCCCTCAACAATCTTGGTTTGATCATTGCCAACATTGAAGATGCCTACAAGTACGATGATCTAGACGACCAAGGGCTTTTCGATGCCTCCCACCGTGCAAAATCATTGATCAGACAAATGTCTGAAACCATAGACGACTTCCAAGACTTCCTAAGTCCAAATATGGACACTGAATCATTTAATCTTGAAGACATGCTGGACAATGTGGTGGAAATGATCCAGGACAATTTAAATATTAATAAGATCACCCTTGTAAGAACAGGACGTGTGAGTGGTATTGTTGAAGGCCAAAAGAATCAATTGGCCCAGGCTATATTCAATCTTATAAACAATGCTGTCGATGCCACTGTGAGCTCGGAAACTGAGAAAAGGGAAATTATAATTCGAACACAAATGCGGGAAAAACAACTAGGTGAAGGTCCCATATACACAGCCTCTATCCAAGTGGAAGATCATGCTGGAGGGGTGCCTGAAAACCTCTTGCACAATATTTTCGATCCTTACTTCACCACAAAACCTAAAAACAAAGGCACGGGGCTTGGGCTTTATATTACAAAGTCTATTGTTGAGAACACCTTCAATGGTTCCGTTTCTCTCACACAGACCCCCATGGGTCCCTATTTGAAATTGAAAATTCCTTTGATGAAAAATACTCATTAGTATCCATACTTGGTCAAAGGTGACTTAAGACTAAACTTAGCAATCGTCTAAGATGATACGAGGTGAATGGAATGACACAACAAAACGCACTTGCTAATGCATATTCTTTATGTGGAAGATGAATCTATGACGCGGGATGAACTCAGCCGTTTTTAAAAAGACGGGTTGGTAAGCTCCATATTGCCAAAGATGGTCTCGAGGCACTCCATTTTTTGATAAGGAGACACCTGACATTCTCATTACTGACCTGCGAATGCCAGAGATTAATGGACTCGATTTGACCAAGCAAATTCGAGCCAAGGGGTCTGATATTCCAATTATCATAACCTCTGCTCTTTCTGATTCAGAAACAATTTTGTCAGCTGTAGACCGGGGTATCGTTAAATACATCGTCAAGCCTATTGATGCTGAAACTCTTGAAAACACTCTGCTTGACCTAGCAAAACAGATTATTGAAAGAAAACACAATAAACTTGTTGGCAAGTCCATACTTACTCCCGATGAAAAACTTGCCATTGAAAACATCTGGCCCGGGACATTTCCGCCTTGCTTAAAAAGACCACAGGTAAGGGTCCAAGACGCCTTATGGTTAAACTCTCCCATGATAAGGCAAGTGTTTACGCTGAGGGAATGTTGACCCCCATGGAAACAACCCTCTTAAAGGGTGCCCAGTCTCCTGAAGCACTGACCCTGAACAGAGAGCTCCTTTACAAGACCATCGCTGGAGAAATTCAGGCTATTTTTAGGGCCGAGCTCGAACGGCCTGTCTCATACGACCAGTATATTGGGCAAATTCGTGAAGACAAGGAAGAAATAATTTTCCGATTCCGATAAATTCTTGAGCCCTTTACAAGAGATGTCATATGCAAGCACCTGCGTGTTTAAGACATTAAAAACCCTTTGTTGATTCAGTGAATAGAATTCACTTTCATCTTCAAAGGGTTTTATTTTCATCTATATTCTTTTAACCATTTTTCTTTTGTTGACTGTATGTTAGCAGATGATCATTTAATTGTGTTCATCCTAGGAACCAGACATCCAGGAACCCTAAATGAATATGAGACTTAAACAGCAATCTGCTTGTCTCGTACATCTAAGTGAATCATAGATTGCGCACGCCTTCTATGGTTTTAGCCTCTAAGACAATAGACTGGCAGGCTTCAGACAATTTGTTCATAACGGAATCAATACAAATTTCTCCTGTTCCAAGGGGTAAATGGTCACTTCCAAAGGCACAATCGTGTAGATGTACATGACCAATACGATTTGCCTTACCGAAGAGAACCACCTGGTCCTTGTATTTTCCTTTGGCATTATGGCCTGTGTCCCATGTTAGAAAGACATGGTCAGATTTTAGGAGTTCATCAAGCCCTGCTTGAATAAAATCATGATGAAAATCGCAAGCGTTCTCCACACAGACTCTTATATCCGTGCCCTTTAGACAGGCATCAATTTTATTGACAAAGGCCCTTACATGATTTAAATAGGTCTCAAGATAAGCCTCTTGCAAGTATATTTTCTTATGGGGCATTTTGAAAAATGTGCCCACATGCATATGCATGTTTAAGATTTTTATGTCATTCTCAATCGCAAAAGAAGCGACCTTATCAAAGACAGCATAAGCTGCCCCTCTCATACTTTCATTAAAGTCAGCAAAATAGAAGTTCTCTGGCAGATGCATGGTCATTTCAACACCATACTTTTCTTTTAGACTTCTAATATTCATGCTTTCTAAGGCCTCAATTTGATAATCAGGCACATTCATATTAAGTTCAACAAAGTCTAGTCCGAGGGACTTACAAAACTTCATATTCTCTTCTAGTCCATTTAGTTCTATCAATGTTGGCATACCATACTGCATCTATTAACACCCCTTTTTAACCCTATGACTATGAGTAAATTTTACAATTTTCACTATGTTATCAGATGTATAATAATGCGGATAGTCGATAATGAATACTGTAACATTTTTGTTAATATTTAGTTTTTGTTTCTTTTTTTCTTTTATTTTTTTAAGATTTTGCTTTCTTAAACTTAATTTTATTCACCAATCATGCATAAACTTAAATTTTTACGGTTTGATGCATGACCCTTTAAGCTTCCAGAACATATTGACAAAAGATCAGATTATTGGTCTACTTAAAATAACGTTAAATAAATTTTAACGAAAAGAATCTAATGCTCTATTGACCGCAGTGCAGGCATAATAAGATAATCAGTCATTTGATTAGTTTCAGAAAGGAGTGTGTGGTGACAAGATCATCATGCAAAATAGAAATATGGATATATACATAAAGCAAATAGCCGAAGAAGATTACCCAGCCTTTGCAAAAATCAGTTTAAGAGCTTATCCCACGGCTTATAAGGCTTCTAAAACAGCTTTGCAAGACATTATAAAGGGTTTAAAAGACCATGAGTCGGCCCATGATATGACCTATATTGGTGCATACATTGACGATCAACTTGTTGGCGGCATGCGTTACTACACCTTTGAGATGAACTTCCACGGCACAATGATTTCGGCTGCTGGTATTGGCTCTGTGGCTGTCGACTTGCTTCATAAAAAACAGCACGTTGCTCAAAAGCTTATAGACTTTGCCGATCAACGCTCTAAAGACCTGGCCATTCCCCTAATGACCTTGTATCCTTTTCGACCTTCCTTTTACAAAAGTTTTGGATATGGCTATGGCAGTCCCCTTCACCACTACAAGCTGGCACCTGCCAATTTTCATGATTTCAAGGTGCATGAGGGCTTGTCCTATTTAGGCGAAGTTGACTTTGCGCCTATAGAGTCATGCTATATGACGTATGTGAATAATCATCATGGCATGATGCATAAATCCACAAACGACCTTAGGCGAATTGAGAAATTAGAAGACTGCCACCTTGTGGTCTACAAGGAAGATGGCCAAATAACAGGCTATATGATTTTTAAACAGACTGGCATCACAGAAATGAACTTTTGCGACAAACTATATTCATTAGTGAAATGATTTACAACACAACTGAGGCTTTAAAGGCTTTTTCAACATTCCTTCATAGACAAAAAGACCAAGTGGAGTACATTGAACTTCATACTTTCGACAACCGGTTCTACCAACTTCTAGACAATGTTGAATACACACCTGACACCCAGGTTTTGCCCCTCATTAGCCACCGCATGCATGATACATGCCTAGGTATGATGTATAAGGTTTTAGACCCAGCAGAGCTTATTGAATGGGTAGAGGACCGGGTGAATGAAAACCTAGTCTTTAATATCACGTCTCCAGGACACAAGGCGTTCAGCATGAAAGTGGAAACAATCAAGACATAGAAACATTTGAAATCAACCCTGGCTCTACAAGCCCAATTGAAATTGATATGGACCTAGCTGTTTTTTCAAGCTGGATTATGGGGGCTGTTCGTCTTGAAAGCTTATATTTTAAAGGGCTTGTACAGTGCACACAAGCAGACAAACTTGCCCATCTTGATCAAAGTTTCTATCTAGACGCTCCAGAGTGTCATAACACATTCTAAACACCTCTACCACTGGAAATTGGCATGGTTATAGACCAAGTTATTCTGTTAAACGCCTGGTTTTCCCACTAAAAAGAAATCCGCTTGTAGCGCTCTCCCTAAGGAGGCTCAAGCGGATTTTTCATTTGAGCGACTTATAAAATATCATTCAAGAATCCTCATCATGCCATAAATAGATATTTAAGAATAAAGAATTCTATATATGGTATGACGAGAATATGAATCTGTAATTTTGCAAGCGCATGATTTAAGTAAACTTCATTTTGATTTCCCAGATTTTTCACCTTGCACATAATCCAGCAACTGGTTTTTTTCATTCTTAAGACCGTTTCCACAACCGCTTCCAGCAAGCAATTCAACCAGTACCCTATTTCCTTGCCCTGGGGCACACCAATATCCATCAGGTCCCTGCCCGATATGTTCAAATCCTTAATGCGAAAGACCGAGTCGTTTTCTTCCATGTCTTTAACAAGCATAAACAAGTCTTCCATACATGAAACGCGCTCAGGAAAGGCCGTACCTAAAATATCAGCCTTCATGAGTTTTAAAAGATTATACATTTGAGGGTAGCCCCCACTTTACAAGGAGCCTTTTCAAGCCTTTTGTCCCTATGTCTGTGGGACTGAACATGTGGCCTTCAACAAGCCTTGACGTCTCTTCAATTATTTTATTGGAACAATGTAAGCTATGAAGAGCTTGTCTAGTATATTTTCCACTGACCTTTTCATGCTGATAGTAGTGAGCCACTTCATCCATGGTTTGAACATCCGGTTTTCCCACATCGTGAAAAAGAGCTGCCAAGCGAAGTTCAATGACGCTCGGCGTTTCATCTACCACTGTCAGTGTATGTTCTAGGAGGCTCTTGTCATGGAAGGATTCTTTTGGTCATAGCCCTCCATTCTTTCTATAAGATGCCCAAAGTCAAACCAGCCAAATAAATCATACTTTAACATCATTCGTATAGCTCTTGACGGCTTAGGCAAAAGGAGCATTTTAAATATCTCGTCCCTCTTTCTCTCAGGGCTGACATAGGGTTTTCGAACCGATACATAGTATAGGGCATCTTCTAAAGCCCCGTCCACATCGAGATCATATTTGGATGCAAAACGCACCGCGCGCAGGGCTCTAATTGGATCTTCCCTTAACAAATCATGGGGGAAAACAGAGCGCAATATCCTATTGTCAATGTCTCTTTGACCTTGAAAGGGATCTAAAATTTCACCTTCTAGGGTCATGGCCATGGCATTAATGGTAAAATCCCTGCATTCAAGATCGCTTTCAATGTTGCCATCATAATGTATTACCCATCTATTCGCCGTCTGAATGTAGACACTTCAACGTGACCATCATCAAGACGTACAATCAGCGTGCTAAAATGCTGACCCACTTGAAAAACTTTATACTCAGGTGTTAGGCATTCAACAAGAGCCTGCGGTGAAGCACTTGTGGCAATATCGTAGTCCGACGGGAGATGGGCCAGCAAGTGATCTCTCACACAACCGCCCACGAGGTAGACTGTATGCCCCCCTGACTTAATTCTATCCATTAGTTTTTTTATATGATCTGGTATTTCCATGAGATTTTTATTCTTCATCTTCATCATCCTTAATGACTATTCTTTCAACTCTATTCTCTATAACTTGGTTCCCTTCGTCAATGTTTATACCCCATAAAAATACAAAGGTCCCGTCACAATGGTCATGAACCAAAGTGATGGGACCTAATTTTATCTTTACTTTGCAAGATGTTGAAGCTGGGAGTCTTATAAGACTTATCCGCTCCCCCTAGCTATTGTAAATTAGAAAACAGAAGTACAATAATCAAACTCACTAAGAGAAGACCTGCCACAATAAAGAGAGCATAGGTGGCCGAGGAGGCTCTTTTGTGGGCCATGTCCACAACATCCCTGACCTTCCTATTGGCATCTGTCTTGACTGCGTCAGCCTTTTCTGTCACACCGTGCAGTCTTTCAGACACATCATGAGCCATTTTGTCTGCCGCTACACCAGCTGATTCTGTCGTTGGAATGTCCACCAGAAAATGACTCCAGTCATAGCGGAAGACCTTGGTGATGTCAGCGTTGGCAATCCGTCGCATGGTGAGTTGCATTTGGTCAGCCAGATTATAGACCCACTTGTCGATAATTTGGAATATGAAAACCCAATGGCATACATATGACGAAGAACTGGTATATAAAGGTTCTCTTCAAGCTGGAACCAATGCGTTGTCGGATTGATATAAATTCTTTTTTTGCCCATTTTTCTATAAAGCACACGTCTTACAAAGAAGATGTACAATAGAGTGCCCAGTCCCAGGGTTATAGCTGAGGACTTAAAGGCTTCCAGTGAAAACACATGGGGAATATGATGGGCATCAATATTAAAGCTCTTTAAGGCATCCATGATCACATGAATGATTGGCATAGGGAACAAGCCAACTAATATGATGTAAGACCCAATAATGGCCATTGGAAAAAGCGCACGTTTTTTTATCTGATCCTTATACTGACCATAATACTCTGGATTATCTTCAAGGAAAACTGTAATGAATATTTTAAGCATGTAGGCCACTGTCATTGCAGAGGCTAGGTAAAAGACAACTTCTGCAACTTGGAAAAACAAGCTGTGATACTCATGTGCCGCTTCCACTAAGGCTTCATGCAATATGGTTTTACTCACATAGCCGTTGGTTCCCGGCACGCCACTCAGTCCCAGCATACCTATGAAAAACACAATTTTTAATATATATTTCTTTCGTCCAAATCCGCGAATGATATTAATGGACAGTTCATGCAAGACCATATATATGATTCCAGCGCCCATAAAGAGGAGGACCTTGAAAAAGCGTGATTAAACATATGGAAAAGGGTGCCCATAAGAGCAAGGTCCTTAATACCGCCCCCCAGGCATGCCAGTCCGATTCCAAAAAGAATATAGCCAGCCTGACTCATACTGGAATAGGCCAAAATACGTTTAATGTTTCTTTGGAAAAGTGCTAGAACACCGCCGAGTAGCATATTGACCATGGCAAGACTCATAAGGACATATCCAATGATTTCGTCAGCGCCCAGAATCATATGGACAGTGATCATAATGCCAAACAGGCCTGTTTTTATAAGTATACCTGATAAGATGGCACTTGCTGGCGTTGGCGCCGCAGGATGAGCCTTTGGCAACCAAACATGTAGAGGAAACATGGCTGCCTTGACACCAAATCCAATAATCATAAGGGTCGCGATCAGATATTTCACGTTTCCAATTTGGTTCATCCAAACACCCGCTGCAGATATATTGAGGGTGCCCGTATAATCATAAATAAGGAATATGCCAAGAAGCATGACCAAACCACCTGCAATGGCCATACTTAAGTAGGACACGCCCGCCCTATGGGCAAATCTATCCTCATCATGTATTACGAGTATATAAGATGTGAAGGACATCATTTCAAAAAAAGTAAATAAGTTCAGTAGGTTTTCTGATAAAAACAGACCGATGGTCGATGACAGGGTCAACATGTAAAACATGTAATATCTGTTTCTATTTCTATATTTGATAAGGTACTGGGTGCTATAGAGGGTTGTCATAAACCATACAGCCGCCGTGAACCACACGAAAATGTAGCGAAGCATATCAAGCTTTAGGTACATGCCAGTACCCATCACATTTGGGAAAAATAAATGTATGGTGTTTTCTTTAACAATAGGGAACATCATTGTCACAGCGACCAGTTCTAGGCCTGTTATGGCAATGTTAAATATATCTCTGTCCTTCTCATTGTCACGGCCGATGATAGACCCGATTGCCGCACCGAAAGCAGGGATGAGTATGAGTAAAAGCAGTGCTATCTCCATAGGTTCACCTCCTTAAAGGAAAATTTGTTCAATAGCCACTCGAATATAGTTTATAACGGGATTTGGGAATATTCCCATAAAGACAACCGCCCCTGTAATGATCATAATGGGAATCATCATAGCATTTGGAGGATCAAGATTATCTTTATCAGCGATGTCCTCTGCGGTCTTTGTAAAAAGGCACCTACGACAATAGGCAACAAGTATCCCGCTGTTAGGAATGCACTCAGTAGTAGGACGATAATGTTCATGGTCTGGCCTGCGTCCATAGCGCCTAGACCTAAAAACCACTTGCTGACAAAACCATTTGAAGGTGGTATGCCAATAAGAGATATAGAAGCTATGGCAAAACACATCATGGTCTTAGGCATTTTTCTACCAATGCCACTGATTTGATAAATATATTTTTTTCCAGTCATATAGGTGATGGCGCCGACACAAAAGAAGAGCACAATTTTTATAATGGCATGATTAATGAGATGTATCATGGCTCCGAGGAGGGCGTCTTCATTGATTAACACAATGCCTAAGAGCATATAGCCAAGCTGGCTAATCGTTGAGTAAGCCAACCTTTTCTTAAGATGGGTTTGGTGCAGTGCCATAAAGGAACCAAAAACAACTGTAACCAGGACAATGCCTAGGAGAAAGGCCCTTAAATGAAATGACATCACAATGACCGGTCCGAATATAAAAAAGGTCATTCTGATCAGGGAAAATATACCTGATTTCACCACCGCCACGGCATGTAGTAAGGCACTGACTGGGGTCGGTGCAACCATGGCTGCCGGCAACCAACTGTGCATTGGAACCAGAGCCGCCTTCACTCCAAAGCTATAAAAAGAGCCAGAAAGGCTGATGCAAGTAGGGCTGGTTCTTCATAGACAAGGAGCTGGGTGATACCACCTGGTGTAAACTCCAGAGTCTTAGCCGCGCTAAACAAAATCATCATACCAAAGAGTATGAGGGTTGCTCCGAATAATGAATATATAATGTATTTCTTCCCGCTCCGAAGGGCCTCTTTTGTCCCTGCATGTATGACGAGTGGGAATGTGGTCAGGGTTAGAACTTCATAAAATGCATATAGGGTGAAGAGATTTCCCGCAAGGGCGATACCCATAGTGACACCTTCTGTTAACAGAAAGAAGGTAAAGAAATATCTTTCTCGCCCTTCATGGTGCATATAAACACCTGCATAAGATGAAGTCAAGATCCACAGCATGGATGCCAGTCCTGCAAACACGAATCCAAAATTATCCCCTTTTAGGGTCAAATCTATAAATTCATTGACGTGGAGAAGCTTAATTTTCTCTCCGGGCATTGCATACATGATATAAAAAAGTATACCTGCGGTTAGGGCTGTTCCCATAATGGAAAAAGCCATTAACTTGTCTTTTTTTATGATGTTTTTCTGTGAAATGATCATTGCCAAAACCATAGGAAGTATGATCGGCAAAACGAGGATAAAAGACATCAAAGCCTCCAAACTGTTTCCTAAATTATTGCTTTTTCAATGAGTTCAAGGATCGGGCCTGACAGGACACCCACCATAATAAGTAAAAATGAGAGTATTATAAGGGGCCTTTTTTCTACATAATTGCTGTTTGGGTGAGTCCCTCTTCTTCAGAGAAAATCCGTTGATTGTAACCGGAAAATAGTAGGCTGCATTGAGTACAGAGCTGAGAAGTATTACAGCCAGTAGCCATACCTGTCCAGTTTCAATTGTTGCTAGGGCTAAGTTCCACTTGCTTATAAAGCCAGGAAGGATTGGAATGCCCACCATAGAAAATCCGCATATGGTGAATATGGCCATTTCAAGCGGCATTTTTCTTCCTACACCCTTAAGGTCTGATAAATTCTTGGTTCCCAATTTATCTATAAAGGTGGTGGCCACTAGAAATAAGGTTGATTTGGTTAAGCCATGTCCGATCATGTGGTAGACAGCAATGGCCATACCAGCTGGTGTGCCAAGACCTATCCAAAGAATATATACCCATTTGTGCCACACTAGAATAGGCAATCATTCTTTTTATGTTTTTTGTGATCTTGCAAAAAGGGAGCCCACGATCATACCCGTTCCGCTAAATAGAAGCAAGAGCTGTAAAAGGCTGTTTGGTTGATCATATTATAGCCGTAAACAAGCACACAAATTTTTAAAAAGTATATGGCTGGTGCTTTATAACAAGACCTGACAGCAGGGCACTTGAAGCCCCTGGAGCTGCCGTGTGGGCATCTGGAAGCCATATATGCATTGGAAAAAGAGCGCTTTTAATGCCTGTACCTGTCATAAATAAAACCATGCTGATTAGGATCATCCGTGATTTCTCAGACGCAATTGGCACAAGGGCTTCATGAATATAGGTCATGTCCAAATAGCCAGTCAAGGCATAAAGGTAGGCAATTCCCATTAAAACCAGGCCAGATCCCAAACTGCTCAATATTAAATATTTTACTGCGGCCTTAATATTGTCCGCTTTGTTTTGACAACTATTATGCCACAAGCTGCCAGAGTGCTGACTTCTATGAATACAAATCCATTGAATAAATCCTGAGTGAATACAATCCCAAGCAGAGATGCCACTAAGAGATGAATGAGAATTAGAAAAGTTTTTTGTTGTTTCTCGCCGACTTCCCTATGAAATTGTTTAGCAGAGAACCAAACGACAAGGGTTGTCACTGTCATGAAAAGTAGTCCTATGACTATTTCAACCGCGCTCACACGAAGGGCGATTCCAAATGGAGGCTGGGCATGTCCAGCCTGAATAATATATGGCTCCTTGCCTATAAATAAAAGTCCATGAAGCCAGGCATATGCCGTGAGTACACCCAAAATAGGCAGACTCACTTTTATGGGGTTTTCCTAAATGGCAAGACAAAGGAAGAAATTAATAATAATAGAATAACTACGATTGGTGCCGCACCAATTATGTTCATACACTTTCCTCCCTTATTTTCATAATTTCGTCTAGTTCCAGTGTTCCATAGATGCTATGAAGTCTTATGGTCAAAGCTAGGGCAAAAGCTGTTACACTCACTGCAACAACAATGCCTGTCAACATGAGTCCTGATGGTACAGGGTTAACGTATGCTGAAATTCCATCTTCAACAATTGGAGCATGAGCACCTTTTATATACCCAATAGATATAAAATAAAGAAAGATGGATGTATCCATGATATTAAGTCCAATAATTTTTTTTAATGAGATTGTTATGCACCAGTAGGGTCGTGAAACCTATGGCAAACAAGATAATGGAACCCACTTCCATGAAGTTGTCCAGTAGAATACTCATGATTTATCCTCCTCTGTTGAATCTTCTCGAAATAAATCAAACAGAAGAACGAATGCTGTCATAACGATTAGTCCAATTAAGATATTGAGGACTGGAATGATACCAGCGCTAAGAAGTGCACCAGGATGCCCCAAGGGCCAAGTGATAATATGAATGTGCAATGCGCCCTCCATGAAGGCAAGACCCTTTAAAAGGCCATAACAGACAAGGCTGTATGAAACACATTTAAGTGAAATCTCTTTGGTCAAGTAAAAATTTCTTTTAACGCCTACAAATCGATCTAGTATAAGTGCCGCTGCAAGTATAGTCCCTCCTGCAAATCCGCCACCTGGAGATATGTGCCCATATACAGTGACATAATGCTCCAAAGACTAATATAAAAGGCACAATGATTCTCACAACATTTTGGATGATAATTGTCATAGAATCCGACCCCCTTTAAGAACTGCGAAAACTGAGATCACTGCTGTAAAAAACACAATGGATTCAATGAATGTATCAAAGGCTCTGTAATCAAGAATCATACCAGAAACCAAATTGACAGCGCCTGTTTCCTCGACCCCATCTTCTATGTATTTCTCCATGACTTCATTGTGTGCCGGGTTGTCAGGTGCTCCAAACTCGGGAAAATCAATAACCCCCGTCAAAAGCACGGCTGCAATACAAACCGCCACAGCAATTGACACCGTTATTCTCATGCGCTCAGTCCCTTAATTTTTCTAAGTGTTAATACAAACAGTACCGATGTGAGCCCAGCCCCAACTGCGGCCTCTGTAATGGCTAAGTCCGGGGCATTCATTTGTTGCCATAATAGAGCCATCATTAAACTGTAGACCATAAATATAATCACTGCACCAAGCAGGTTTCGAATTGCACTGGCTGCGACCGCACCAATCATCATGACCAGCAAGAGTACCACATTAAACATTGTCATATATTTGTTCTCCTTTCGTTCCTAATCCTTTATTTGTGAACGTCCTATGGAAGCGCTTCTAATGGCCTTTGCAATAGCATGTGTCGCCGTAGGATTCGTTATCCATAAAAACACAATGACAAGGACCAGCTTAAGCGATGAAAACTGTATACCTGTTTGAAAGAGCAGACCAGTCAATATAAGAATGGCACCGAGGGTGTCGCATTTAGCCGCTCCATGAGCTCTTGTGAGAGCATCTGGAAAGCGTATGAGGCCAAGCGCACCTACAAAGAAAAAGAAAATGCCTGAAAATACTAAGACCAGTGTTACAATATCACTCATGTGTGACATTCCTTTCATGCCTCTTATTGCCAATTTTCTCTAGCAATAAAAAGGGACGCTGTGAAACTGATAAGTGCATAGACAAGCACCACATCTAAGAAAAATTGCTCTTTAAGTATTAATGAAATCACAGCCATGAGGACAAGCGTTTTTGTCCCAATAACATTTATTGCAATTTAGGCGGTCACCTTTTGATGGACCAACCACAGCTCTATAAAGAGCCATTAGTAAAGTTAAGCCGATGAATAGACAGGCTAAGATTAAATTATTAGTCATGATACGCCTCCTGAATTTTTAGTAGTGTCTTCTCGAAGTTATTGTCTTTTAGCGCCTCGGCATACCGGGGCTTAGGCAGTGTATCTTCAAGAGACTGCCTTCAATATCCACTGTCATGGTGCCCGGTGTCAGTGTTATTGCATTGGCCAGAATGGTTCTTAATATTTCTGAATCCAGCTTGGTCTTATACGTGACAACTTCCGGAGCAATATCCATGTCCTTAGAAAGGACAATTTTAGCAACTTGTAAATTTGCAATAACAATTTCTCCTATGAGTTGAAGTAAAAATAAAAGCCAAACCGGAATAAGCTTAATTGATTTTATTGCTTTAACGCCTTTGTACGATTTATTGACATATGCATAAATCAAAATTGCAATAAGAAGGCCAAAGACTGTTGATGAAATTGTGACCCTTTCCGCAAGGATTGTCCAAAATGCGAGAAAGGCGATTATGTAAATTATTCCGTTTTTCAAAAATCTACCTCCTATATGCTTATCCAATTCTTATATATGCAATTTGTATGCCAAGTTCAACTTTCATTCTTTTACCTACCCCAAAGACCTTGCAAATACACATCAATTGAATATGTACTCAATAAAAAACATGTTGATTTGTGAAGTTTTTCACGTATTTTAATTGTGTTTGTATCGTTTCGAAACAAAAGATTACGTTTTCACAAAAAGAAATGTTCCTAAATGAAACAAGTGTTTCAAATAGGAACATTTCTTTAGTGGCTATCTCTCGAATCTGTCTACAATTAAACAGTCAATCCATATTTTTCAATTTTTCTGTAAAGGGTTGTCCTGCCAATTCCAAGCGACTTGGCCGCCTTTACCAAATTCCCCTTGGAATAGGCAATGGCCAGTTGAATGGCCTCACGTTCTAACTCCGCCAATGTTTTCACACTTTTGACAGATTCGCTTTCATCATTTTCAATTCTAACATTTGTCTTAATGTAATCTGGAAGGGCTTTGGCTGTTAAAACGCCTCCTTCTCCAACAATATTTGAAGCCAGTTGCATAACATTTTGAAGCTCTCTAACATTGCCTGGCCAGTCGTACATTGTCATAGCTGTGTAAAAACTCTCTGCAATATCAACCCCGGCCTTGCCCTCTCCCATTTTGAACTGATTATAGAAGAAATCAATCAGGCTGGGTATATCACTTCGCCTTTCTCGAAGGGCTGGAGTGTGTATGGGCATAACATTAAGCCTGAAAAACAAGTCCTGTCTAAAATTGCCTCGACGAACCTCCTGTGTTAGATCCTTATGAGTTGCTGCAATAACTCTTACATCCACAGGAATAACATCGTGTCCACCAACTCTTACAACCTCTTTTGTTTCAAGCACTCGCAAGAGATTGGCCTGAGTGTCAAGGGGCATGTCCCCAATCTCATCGAGAAAGAGCGTGCCTCCATCTGCCAGCTCAAACTTTCCTGGTTGCCCCCCTTTTCGCGCGCCTGTAAAGGCGCCTTCTACGTACCCGAAGAGTTCGCTGGCCACAAGGTCACGGGGAATGGCCCCACAGTTAATGAAAACAAAGGAATTGTTTCTTCTATGTGAATCGTTGTGAATACTTTGAGCAAAGAGTTCCTTGCCCGTCCCACTCTCCCCTGTGAGAAGAATGGTGGCTTCTGTGTCTGATACAAGTTTGGCAATGCGTATGGCTTCTTTTATCTCCGAGCTGTCTCCCAATATATCATCAAATGTGTATATGGCCTTTGCACCGACAATCTTATTAACCAAATTATGAATGTCCTTTGACTCCCTAAAGGTAATAACAAGTTCTTTATAGGGGTCATTGGGTTCAGAAACTGGGGTTGCATTCACGATAACAGATTTTTTTCGCCCGCCAGAATGGCTGAAGTTAAACTCTTCCTCCTTCAGGGCTTTGCCATTTTTAACGAGCTTGACAAGTTTTTTTGCTTGGTCCCCTCTTATGAGGTCTCTAATATCTGCGCCTATGGCTTCTGACCCTCTAACACGAAGATAGTTTCTTGCAAATAAGTTAATATCACGTATGACCCCACGTTCATCTATACAGATGATCCCTTCAGATATGGATTCCATAATGGCATTAAAGTGGTCATTCTTTCTCTTAAGATCTTGATTTGACTTTTCGAGTTTAAACTCATGTTCTATGGCAAGGGCTGATGCCATAACCATACCCAGGGTATGAGGATGAACCAGTTCATAGTCCCCCCGACATACTCAGAACCGCTATGACTTCGCCTGAATCATTTGTTATGGGTGCTGCTGACGTTGTCCAGTCATGATAGTCAATACGAAAGTGTTCAGCCCCCAATACTTGTAGAGGAATCCCCTTGGCGAGGGCTATGCCTATTGCATTTGTCCCAATAACCTCTTCTTTCACATTTGTTCCCTTATATAAGTGAAGGGCTTGATGACTTTCAAAAACAAGTTCATCACCAAAACATTCAAGGACATAACCATCTCTGTCTGTTAAGCGAACCACCATGCCCGCTTCCCCCAACGGTCTTGTATAGGGTTTCCATAAAAGGCTTAGCAATATCTAGCACAGACCCTATTCTATCGTATCTTTCCTGAAACTCTATTCCGGTTATTTCACATGTCACGTCCGACGAATCTGGTTAACTTGATACCGCCGGCTTCTAATCCAAGAGTCGGCAATGATGGCCTTAAGCTCTCCCGGTCCATTCGACCGTATCTAACAAACTCTATCCACGCTGTTTTGAAAAGTTCATTTTCCTCTAGGAGTCTTTTTCCTGGCATTATTCATCAGCCTCCTGATCTAAAGAACTCTTATCTTCATGATCCTGCAATGTGTTTAGCATTTCATCACCAAGTTGCACATGAAAGGTCCTGCTGACTGTTTCGCCCACACGATTCATGGTTTTCGCTAAAATTTTAATTTTAAAGAACCCCTTACTCCGTCTATCAAATGCCACATTAACTGGCATAGCTGTTTTAGGTGCCAATTCATCTAGGGTGAGGTCTCCATAAAACTTGTTGTCCCGTTCTATAGAAATCTTAATCTTCCTTGCTGTTTTTGTGCCCTTATTATGTAGGAGGGCTCTGAAATAGACATCTTTTGAATTGTCCATAACTTCATATCGGTCTAAAGCATCAATGCGGAGGTCAATTTGTCCCATCCAGGAGAAGCTCTTCATAATTTGACCATCTTCTCCATCACCGAGTCTCACACCAACAGCTTCAATATCTTCACTAATATTATTTGTAAGAACCATTTCAACTGTTTTTTTCTGTCCTGGAGATAATCCCGGTAGATTGACACGCCTTACAATATCACCCATGACGATTTCAGCAGGTATACTTTTTACATTTTCGTCTCCATCGTTTTTATATTCGAAGTAAAAGCGGATCCCCTTTTGTGTTTGCAGGGGCTCATCAGCCTTTGTATAAAAATCAAGCGGTCTAATAGATTTCATAATTCACCTCTTTACTCTAGGGTTTAAAAATGTTCCATTTTAGAACACTTACCCATTATATCATATCTGCTTAATCACTTCAGTCTTCCCGTCTCGTTCAGTAATGATCCCTTCAAAACTTGCAGTCCTTCCCCTAGACCTCTTATGAATGACTCATACAATTTAATTCGTTGATTGAATTAAATTCGGACATAAAAAAAGTCCTGTATGGTGGTTGCACTTTTCACCATTTTCAGGACTTTTACCTAATTTATTTGACTTTTGATCTTCGCGTTTAGCTGGTCCACTGGGCTTTTCAGATTCTGCACTTTTAAAAGCCCTTAATGAAACTTTTTTCTTTAGGTCTTTGAATGCTTTCATTTGCCTTATTAACATCTGGCATGTCTTCAAAAGTGCGATCCGCTTGGGTTGACTATCCACAATGGCGCCTTTAAGACTATCCTTATCTATACCACTGCTCTTCATGGCCTTTTCACTGAATCAATGGCTTTGTCAATGGCTTGAATATCCACATCCCCACCAATATCCACACTTTCAATGCCTAAATTTTCAAGGGCACTATTTTTAATCTTCATGACTGATCCCTGCTCATTTTCAGTCTCCGAAGATAGTTTTTCAACTTTATTAAAAGATGTGCCTGATAGGGTACGTTTGACATCATTTAAGATCATATCCACCCGTGTTTGGACCACATTTTTATCACTGTCACTAATTTTTCCGGCATAACTCTTATAGGCCCAGACCCTGAGATTGCTTAACTCCTCAAGGACTGTCCTAAGATCATCATTTGATGTGACAGCTAAATTAATGCCTTTTGCATGGTCTTGTTCCCGTGTCTCTCGTGCAAGCTGTTCATTGGCTGAAATAGGTATTGGCTTTTTTAAGTCATTTTTTCAGCATTTTGTTCTGTCATAGACTCCGGTCGATTTGGCCTTATATTCATATATGCCTCCTCTATTACCGTTTATTCACCATTTAAACCTTATACTTCTTATTCCTTTGGTATACAAAAACAAATAAAAACCCAGATATAGACCATACACTGGAATATACACTGGGTTTAATAAACCTAACCAAAGATGTTAAGCTTGTCTTCTTCATCTTTTTGCTTCATTGATTGAACTTGTTGCTGAATACTTTGTTGGAGTTGGCTCTGCTTGAGTTCAATGAGCGCTTTTCAACATCGTCGCCGGCAACAGTTGATCGCGAACTAATGGTATTTTCTCTTGCTATTTGATTGTAACGAATATTGGATTCCAGACCATTCGTCTGGGCTCCTATATCTGCTCTTTCAGAATTGACTGTTTCAAGAGCTTTGTCAATGTCACCAATGTCAAAATCACCAGTCACATCAAATTCTTTAATACCTAGGGTTTCTAAGGTTGTGTTTTCAATATTCATTTGTTGTCCTTGGCCAGAATTTGCACCTGACTGTACATTTCCATTGAAACCATCTAAAACCTTAATTGTGTTGAACTCAGTATTTCTTAAGGTATCATTAATACCCGTTTTAAGTTCATTGATTTCATTTTGAATAATCCCCTTGTCGTCTTCTGTGAGAATACCATTACTAGCCTGCACAGCCAATTCTTTTATTCTTAGAAGACTATCTGATACATTATTCAGTGCACCCTCAGCTGTGTTCGCTAGGTTTACAGCGTCTTCAGCGTTTCTAGTACCTTGATCCAGTCCACGTTCCTGACCTGTCATTTTTTCTGTGATAGGGACGGATGCAGGTCTTGATGAAGATGCTGCACCTTGTAAAGCATTGGTTAAATTTGTATAGCTTGAATCAATCTTCACAAAATCACCTCACTGCCTCTCATACATAATATTAATACCCTTTATTGCTGTAAATACACATTAACCACTATATATTATATCGATTTCTAGTCATTGTTTGTATTTAGAGTATCATATTATCCACACCTTCAGTAGGGTACTAGGACATAAACGAGTAGGACTTTTTGCCCATCACTCACTTTTTTCAGGTTCGTATGTTTTAGCATAATCGATGTATGCATCCATCTGGTCGCTTTGAATATAACCAGGTACACTTCCTATGAGTGTTCCGTCTGGAGAGATAAATACGGATGTTGGAAAACCACTTACATAGAAGAGCTGTGCCAAACTCCCCTCCTCATCAAGGGCCACAGGGAAGGTCACACCATGTCTTTCTAAATATGGGGCCAACTCTTTTTCCGTTTCCCTTACGTCAATGCCTATAATAACAAGATCTTCAGAATTTTCATGTCGTTCCTGCAACTCAGGAATCTCTTTTTCGCAGTAGGTTCACCAAGTTGTAAAAAAGGTCATCATAACAACTTGACCTTCAAATTGATCGAGTTTGATAACCGAACCATCTCTTAACTCAATTTCATATGGCGGTATTTTTTCATCACGCACTGGAAACTGAGCCACTTGTTCTGAAGTCCCCTCTGATACCTGCTCTGTTGCTTGTTCGCTTTCTTCCTCTGAAGCAGTTTCCGAAGCAGTTTCAGATACTGGATCTCCTGTTTGCTCACTTGCTTCTTCAGAATCAGTTGTATTATCTTGTAATTCACTTTCTTCAGCAGTCGATTCACTGGATCTTGAATTTTCTTCTATATTTACTGCCTCAATGCCACCATCTGCCTGACAAGCTGCCAAAACCATTACCAGCATGACCAAAACAGACAAGAACTTAAATTGTCTCATAAGCACCTTCTTTCTCATCCACTCAAATTAAAGCATCATTTGTGTTAGCATAGTCACCTTATCAAAGAATATGAGTACACCAAATATGATCATAATAATGCCGCCAATTTTTAGAATAACCGGTACAACCGTCTCCATACGTTGCAGAGCCGATGAAAAAGCTCCAATAAACACAGCGGTGAGTAAGAATGGTATACCCATGCCCACAGAATATGTTAATAAAAGCAGAACCCCCTTTGAAAAGGTCGCTGAACCACCAGCCATAACAAGTATGCCTGCAAGAACTGGTCCAAAACAAGGTGTCCAGCCCGCTGCAAATGCCATTCCCATAACAAGAGCGCCTAGGTTGCCACTTAAACCCTGCGGAATCCTAATGCCACCAGATTTAAACGGTGACTTGATAAGCCCAGAAAGGATCAGGCCAAAAAATATAATAAATTGTACCCGATATTTTTGTAAACACAGCCCGGTTCTGAACAAATAGCCGCCCCAGCAATGTGGCTGATGTTCCCATAATGACAAATATAATTGTGAATCCCAGAATAAAAAGAAGTGTCCTTCCAATGGCCAACTTCCTATTTGATGCCACATCTTCCTCGAGGGCAGATCCTGTAATAAACATAATATAAGCCGGAATCATCGGTAAAATACAAGGTGTAAAAAATGATAACACTCCTGCTGTCAGCGCCGCATAAAAACTAACATCTCCAAACGGCATAATATCACCTCTTTTCAGTATACTTTTATTATACCCTATTCCCTTTTAGAAAGTGTAAGGTTTTGTGAACATTCATACCCATATACCCGGGGGTTTAAGCTTGGGCTTTTATTATTCTTGAACTGTATAAAAAAAGACACTTGGCCAGTTGCTTCTGGTTAAGTGTCTTCTTTAATACTTTGGTCAGTTACATGAAAATGCATCTCAAAAGCCTTACTACAAGACTTTTGCTACATGTTCGAATATTAGACTTGGTATGTCTGTTTCGGATGTCAGACAAATTGTTCGAAAGCCTGGAATAGCATTCACTTCGCAGATTGTTGGTCCTTCCAGACTTTCCAGTAAGTCAATGCCTGCGAAGTCAAGCTCTAAAGCTTTTGCTGCCGCAAGAGACAGATCTTTCATTTCTTCAGTGATGGCAACAGCACACGCCGCACCGCCTTGGTGAAAATTCGACTTGAAGTCTCCCTCTGAAACCCGTCGCACCGCCGCAACCACTTGACCACCAATAACATGTACTCGAATATCAGTGCCCGCACTTTCTGATACAAACCTTTGATAGAGGACGCTTTGTCCCTTTAATTGCTTTAAAGCCTTATCATAACTTTCAGGCCCTTCCACCAAGTAAACATCTTCTCCCTTTGATCCCAAGAGCCCCTTGACAACGAAGGGACTTCCCAAAATTGAAAGGATGTCACTATAGGTTCGCGGGGTCGAAGTCCACAAGGTATCTGGAGACCGTAAGCCTTTTTTGCAAAGGACCTGATGGGTTTGCCACTTGTCCTGAGAGATGGCCATGGCAGTCGGCTTGTTGAACACCGGCACACCTGACGACTCTAAATGTCTTGCCAAATCAAGTCCATAGCTTCTCATAACAGCAAAATCTGGCTTAGCCAGTTCTTTTCCATTTAAGAGAAAAACAGCTTGTTCTCCAGACGTCAGCAAGTCGAAATCCTCTTCAAATAACACTTCAACATTCATGTCATACTTAGAAGCTGATTCTACCATCCAATCAAAAGCATTATTTCCAAACTTTGATGACAGTGTTTCTTTAGAATAAATGACCCATCCCTTTTCATATAATACCCCTGCGTGCTAATTCTATTTTCACCTGTCCAATGTAAATCTGTGTCCCAACAATGTAGATTTCCCCCTGTTCGGGTAGATCATTTAAGGCTTGTTCTATAGCCTCTTGCAAGTTAGGAATATGGTAGACATTCTGACCCCTTTGCCGCATGTTTCGGACCAAATGAGCCTGTATGCCACTAAAGGGAAGATGACACTTGGCCGGCTCACTTAAAAACGTTACAGCCGACTTTTGACTAAGGATTTCAACGACTTCCTCATAAGCCTTATTGTCAGGAATACCTATTATAGACCGAATGTGTTTTTGGTGTTCATTGCCTTTGCAATTTTCCTTAGCACAAACAGGATGGATGCAACCATCTAAATATATAGTTGGAGCACTTGATACCTTTTCAACACACCCTGCAAAGTGAAAGGACTTTATAGCCTGAAGGGCTCTGTTATGTGAAAACTTGTCCTTTAAAATATACTTAGCCGCCGTATATGCTAGATTTGCATTTTCCTTGTTGTAGGCTTGACCAACAGACTTATCAATTTCAGGATGCATTTGACTGGCGATGACAAGATCTACGCCATTTTTTCTCGTCTGATTTTCTAATACATTCAGAACTTCAGGCTTTTGCACCGCAGAAAAAACGTACTCTTGCCCCTTTGAAATAATCCCTGCCTTGTGCCAGGCCACCTCTTCGATGTTTCGTCCCAGATTGGGCAAGTGTTCATCAAATACTATATTAATAAGAGCGTAGTCAGACTCAGCCACAGCCACGTCATCAAAGCGTGCCCCACGGCCACATTCAAGGATATTGTAGCTTGTCGCCTCATTTTTAAAATGTACAAGGGCCATACATAAACCATTTCCCATTGGGCTTATATACTCACCAAGCTCTAAGGATTCATCTAGGGCCATGCTAATAGGCTGCACTTGCAGAGCCGCTTCTATTAGGGCATGGTCAGAAATCATTTTGCCATTGACACGAATTCGTTCATTATAAACATGCAGATGAGGCTTGTAAAAAGTCCTGTTTTTTCTCCATGCGCCCTTAAAATTAACTCAAGCAATCGGCTGACACCTGCCCTTGCCCTTACTGCCTGTGACCAGAATGTTCGTCATCCCTTGATCAGGCTTGTCCAGGGCCTTAAGCATTTCAGATGTTAGGTCCGGTCGACGTGTGTTGCGATCATCTTCCGGATGGGATCCATCAAGAATCTTTGATGGGCTTGTCTCAACTTTTGTGCGCTTAAAGTAAGATCCATAAACAAAATCCATGACATCTTTAACGGAAGTCATCACTTAGAACCTCCTGACGGATTTGTCCGACAAGATAAAAAGAACCAAACGCCAGTATGAGTTCAGAAGAGTCTGTTAACTCAAGAGCCACTTTTAAAGCCTTTGAAGGATTTTTTTCCACCACTGTATCGACACCTAAACTTTTTAACTTATGATCCAGGCCTCAGCCGATAGTTTCCGATCATTATGGGGTTCTGTCACGATGACTTTTCCTAGGTAGGCCTTCATAATACCAAGAACTTCATCAACATCCTTGTCTCCAAGCATCCCCAAGATAACAGTTGGCATTTTGCCCTTAGGGAGAATATCATCAAGAGATTTGCCAGCGCCCTAGCTCCGTGTGGATTATGCGCTCCATCCAGTATGATTTTAGGGCTTGTATCTAAAACTTCAAGTCGGCATGGCCATTTGGTTGCTTCGAGACCTTTCATAATGGCCTCTTCTGGGATGTGCTTGTCATACTCCCGATTTATTAGCTCCACAGCCGTCATGGCCACCACCGCATTCTGAGCCTGGTGCTTGCCAATCATGGAAATTCTGTAGGGATGGACACCCAATGTAAAACAGTCCCTTCAAGAGACATTTCCACCACTTCAACCAAGTCCACTGGGCGACAATCATACTTGCAGACCTTTGCTCTGCAAGTTTTTTTAAAACCTCTGAGGCTTCACGTTCTTGAGGGTGAATAACAAGGGGAACATTGTCCTTAATAATGCCGCCCTTTTCAAATGCAACTTTTCCAGTGTGTCCCCTAGAATATTGACATGGTCAAGGGCAATTGGTGTTATCACTGAAACAAGGGGCTTGTCAACCACATTGGTTGCATCCAGCCTCCCTCCCAGTCCAACTTCAAGTACAACAAAGTCAACCATATGTCTTTTAAAGTGAAGGAAAGCCATGGCTGTGAATATTTCAAACTCTGTATTGGGATCAAATCCCTCTTCTACAAGCGCATCCACGGCTTTTTTACCTCTGATGTCACTGCTGTAAAATCTATTTGGTCAATGAGGCCATTGTTAATCTGTATGCGTTCTTCCAGGGCATAAAGGCTGGGTGAGGTATAAAACCCCACCCGGTAGCCTGCATGCATAAGAATGCTTTTGATATAACTGGCCGTTGACCCTTTGCCATTGGTGCCTGCAATGTGTATAACATTTAGGTCATCCTGCGGATTCCCAAGTTTTGCTAACAGTCTTTTAATCGCATCAAGCCCAGGCTTAATGCCAAACTTTTCTGTGCTCTCAATAAACTTTATCGCTTCAGCATAGGTCACGGTCAATCACCTACTTGATCTTTGCTTGCATTGACTCAATTCTGTCAAGAACCGTCTTAAGCATGTCTTCATATTTGTCTTTTTTATCGCGTTCCTCTTGAACAAGGTGGTCTGGAGCTTTTGCAAGGAACCCCTGATTGTTTAGCTTTTTATTGACACGGTCCACTTCTTTTTCAAGTTTTGTCTTTTCCTTATTCAGTCTGTCAAGTTCTTTGTCAAAGTCAATAAGTTCTTCAAGTGGCAAGAATATTTCCCCACCGTCTACCACAACTGAAACCGCATCTTCAGGAACTGCAGATTTATCTGAAACCGCTTCGACTTCTGATGCTGATGCCAAGGACTGTAGGTATGCCGCATTTTCAATCAGCAGATCACTAACCTTCTTTTCAGCAACAATGATCAGCTTGGCTTTGCGAGATGGCGCAACATCCATTTCAGCACGAACGTTTCTAATATTCTTAATGGCATTCATGATGCGTTCCATTTGCTCTTCCGCTTCAGCATTAGCACGCGCTTGGTCAAACTCAGGCCAATCCATAGCAATCACACGGCCTTCAGCCCCTGGAATGTGATCCCAAATTTCTTCAGTGATGAATGGCATAAATGGGTGTAGCATTTTAAGGGTCTGCTTGAGTACAGTAACAAGAACCTTCTGCACTGTTGCTTTGGCTTCAGCGTCTTCACCATAAAGTCTCTTCTTAGCCAATTCGATGTACCAGTCACAGTATTCATTCCATACAAAATCATAAATCTTGGTTGCTGCCAGTCCCAGTTCATATTTTTCCATATTTACAGTGATGTCTTTTGCCACTGTGTTCATGCGTGAAAGAATCCACTTATCAGACAGTTCCAGTTCTTCTGAACCATCAAGATCCATGGCCTCATCTTCCAGTCCCATAAGAACAAATCGAGAGGCATTCCAGAGCTTGTTGGCAAATTACGGCTTGCTTCAACACGCTCAGTTTGGTAACGCATGTCATTGCCTGGTGAGTTGCCTGTCATAAGCATAAAACGAAGGGCATCTGCGCCATACTGGTCAATCACTTCAAGAGGATCAACACCATTGTTGAGGGATTTAGACATTTTTTCTGCCATCTTCCGCACGAACAATACCATGAATGAACACATCATCAAATGGCACTTCACCCATTTGCTCAATGCCACTGAACATCATCCTAACAACCCAGAAGAAGATAATGTCATAACCTGTTACAAGAACGTTTGTCGGATAGAAGTAATCAAGTTCAGGCGTTTTTCTGGCCATCCAAGTGTTGAAAAGGCCATAGAGCAGAACTAAACCATGTGTCCAGAACATCCTCATCTTGCTTAAGGTTGGCTGATCCACAAGAACAACTTGTTGGCTCTTCTCTATCAACGATCATCTGACCACAGTCTTCACAGTACCAAGCAGGAATTCTGTGACCCCACCATAGTTGTCGTGAAATGCACCAGTCTCTGATGTTTTCTAGCCAGTGGTTGTAAATTTTAACAAAACGCTCTGGAAAAAATTTCGTATCACCATCTCGAACCGCTTTCAGTGCTGGTTCAGCCATTTTTCCATAGCCACGAACCACTGGTCTGAAAGTCTCGGCTCAATAACTGTGCTACAACGGTAGCATGTGCCTACTGCATGGTCATGGTCTTTAATGTTGATAAGGTGACCCATTTCTTTCAGGTCTTCAACAAGGGCTTTACGACATTCATAACGGTCCATGCCCTCATATTTTCCAGCCAGTTTATTCATAGTGGCATTTTCATTCATAACCGTGATCTGTTCCAGGTCATGACGTTGTCCGATTTCAAAGTCATTCGGGTCATGGGCAGGTGTTACTTTTAGGGCACCTGTGCCTTTTTCCATATCAACGTATGAATCACCTACGATTGGAATTTCACGGTTTACGATTGGAAGAATCGCCGTTTTACCAACGAGGTGCTTGTATCTTTCGTCATCTGGGTGAACAGCAATCGCTGTATCACCAAGCATTGTTTCAGGACGTGTCGTCGCAATTTCAAGGAATTCATCAGAATCCTTAACATTGTATTTTATGTGCCAGAAATGACCCACTTTGTCCTCATGCTCAACTTCGGCATCCGATAGAGTTGTCATACAATCTGGGCACCAGTTGATGAGGCGGTACCCCTTGTAAATAAGGCCTTTTTCATAGAGGCGAATGAACACTTCTGTTACAGCCTTATTGCAACCTTCATCCATAGTGAACCTTTCACGGTCCCAGTCACATGAGTTGCCGAGCTTTTGCATTTGCTTTGTAATACGTCTGCCGTATTCATCTCTCCATGCCCAAGCACGTTTAAGGAATTCTTCTCGACCCAAATCTTCTTTGGAAAGACCTTCATCCGCACGGATTTTATCAACAACTTTTACTTCAGTTGCAATGGATGCATGGTCTGTACCTGGCAGCCATAGTGCCTCATATCCCTGCATACGCTTCCATCTGATAAGAACATCTTGTAGTGTATGGTCAAGGGCATGACCCATATGAAGCTGTCCTGTAATATTTGGTGGCGGAAGAACAATTGTATATGGTTCTTTTTCTGGATTTACATTTCGCTTTGAAGTGTCCCTCTTTCATCCAGTCCGCGTAAATGCGATCTTCAAAATCATGCGGGTTATAATTTTTGCCCATTTCTTTTGTAGACATTTTTTGCCTCCTATATCGTCTTCGGGGTATTATTTAAAGTCTCTCAATTGCTTGGCTACTTTAATTCTTGACATCATTATTTCATCGCAGTACCTTCCACCACGTATGATACTCATTCGTTTCACACCTTCTTTGACAAAGCCTAGACTTTCATAAAGCGAACGGGCCTTCTTATTGTCTTCGATAACGCCCAGTTCAATGCGGACAAGCATGAGCCAGTTGTCTGCAATATCGATAAGCGCTTCCATAAGTTTTCGCCCAACACCCTTGCTCTGAAAATCTCTATGAACTGAAATGCCAATGGATCCAGTGTGATTCATTCTGGGATGTGTGCTCTGCATGAGGCTGGCCATACCGACGACTTTTCCGTCTACCTCTGCTACAAGCATATGATTGTTTCTATCTAGGTTTTGCAAGAACTGAACGTTCCGTGACACCGGCTCAGAAATAAGACCAAGTGTGTTTTCACGGACACCGTCCATGCGCCTGATTTCGTTGATGGCGCTTGCATCGTCTACATTCGGCGGACGAATTATGACTTCCATATGTACCCTCCTCACCTCTAAATTTAATGACATAAGTGTTTATTGAAATTTTCTCTTTTCAATGTCATTTTTCGATTTCATTATTATTGGGCTATGAAACTTATTAAGCTATGAAATTTTTCCCAGATCAAGGCGTACAACTTTGGATTGCGAGGGAGCCTACCTTAGTACGTGACTTCGCAAGACAATGTGTACAACGATGATATGGGGAAAATTACGACGCCAAATGATGCCAAATAAAAAAACTCCCTCCCTTTGCTTAATTTCAAAAAGAATAAGCAACAAGGACGAAGTTAACATCGCGGTACCACCTTGATTCCAGTTTTCAGACTGGCTCTCAATCAATTTATAACGGAATCACCCGACTCTAACTACTTACACTGGCTTTCGAAAGAGTGTCTCAGAAGCTACATTCAATGTACCCATACACAGGAAACCTTTCAGCCGGTGAATTTCCCTCTCTCTGGTGCGGTCTGCATTTACTCCTCTTCTTCATAGACTTTCATATGAACGTCTTAATTATATAGCCGTGAATGATGCGTGTCAAGATTATCTGAGAACATGCATGGAGTAGCGTCTCTCCAGATAAGTGACCAGTTCATGAACCATGTCTCTATACTTGTGATTAAGTATACTCCACTCATGCTGGTAATTGGCATAAATCATTCGTTTAATGCTTAACGACGGCAAGTATGGGTTGCCCTCCACATCATAATTGTCCTTGTAAAGGCATAGGCGGGTCACTTTGCCATCTCCCTTTGAAAGGGTGTCTGGATTGATTCCAAACTCAACCACATCCGCCTGAACAATGGCAAACCAAGAAAAGTCATCTATAGATCCTTCCACAAACCCTTGATTTTTTGTCGTGTTAAGTATTTCAATCTTATATTTATACGTCATGGGAGCCACCACCCTAATCATCTGACACACTCACACAATTTCTGTCTTATCCTATGTATTCCCGATCTTTTTCATTCCTAACTTATAATATTGATTTATTTGCATAAACAAATGAAAGACCACCCTTTGGGTGGTCTTAGGCTGTCGACAAAGTCGACAGATTAGATTAGCAGCTTGTATAAAACTTCGAAAGACAAGGCGCGGATAAACGCCTCAAAGTCTATAAAGCATCAACTTTCACTAACAATCAAAATCCATATGTGCAACTAATACGTGCTTAAAGTAATGTCACCAACACCTGTGTCAATTTCAATAAAAAGTTTGATGTCACTTTTCTCGAAATCCTCAGACCTGTAAATGTCATCGCTCACTTTTACAAGGCCATTGCTTAGAAAGTTGTTTTCGCTGACAAGGCCTTCAATGCTGATTTCGACACCTGCGTCTTCTGGCACATTCAATGAAACTTCCGTTGCACCACAATCAATGTCTGTATAAACCAGGGGTGCGTCTTCGCTATATGTTATGTCGATATCTCCTGCACCACAGTCAATATCAAGGTTGCGTACATCTAGGTCCTTCAGATCAATCTTAGCATCTATGGCACCTGTGTTTATATCAATATCCCACTCAACATCTTCTGGCAACTCAATATCGTAATCCATAGGTTGATTGTCGCCCCAATTGAAGAAGAGTTTCTCAATCTGTTCAAATTCAATATTGGCTGTTCTCTTTGTCGTTCTACTATAGACCTTTGTTATTTTCTCTGGTATTTCATACTCTACATCATTGTCCGATGAACCGCTGATGTAAAGGCCACCAAATCCCAGATCAAATTTCAGATTGCCTTTTTCTATGTCATCGCTTAGCGCAATTTCACCCTTAGCGGATTCGTAGGACTCCCAGGACTGATCGCGCGACACAACTTCTTCACCACTAATCCGTTCTGTCATGCCATTAATGGACATGTTTCCAAACTGGCCATACCATATAAGTATGCCTAAAAATAAAACCCAAGTGATAAATGTAATAATGCTCTTATTGTTGAATATCAAGTTCACTCCGGCAACCACAAGAAGCAGTGGCCAAAGATCTATAATTGCATCAATTATGGAAAAGGATAATATGTTGAATTTGAATAAGAGCCATATAACGCCCACTGTCACTAGGGTCAAACCAAACCCCAAGCGATCATCTTTTGATTTAGAAGCCATTAAGCCTCATCCTTTCTTCGCGTCAAAATGTAAATACCACCGATGATGAGTAGCGCCGGCCAGAAGTACTCGCCGATGTCCCAAGGGATATATCTTTTAACCACTAAGAATACGCCAAGACCAATTAACCCCGCCCCTAGAACGGCTTGGGTGTTGTGCTTATTGACTGGGTAGTCTTCATAAGACGGCTTGTAGTCGTCATCATTGTAGCCATCTTTTTCATAGTCGTCATTCTCTGAACGCCTTGGCTCTTCCGGTATGATAATCCACATAATAATGTATGCAAGTAAGCCGCCACCACCAAAGAATACGGCTAAAACAGCGAAAAGTCTTACAATAACAGAATCAACGCCAAAATGCTCTGCGATACCACCACATACACCACCAATAACTTGATCTTTTCTTGATCTATATAATCGTTTTTGCATGTTATCCTCCTATTTCTATCGATCCGTCTCATGAGCATTGCCACTTGGCTCATCAGATTCAGTGTTTTCTACATGAGTGTCTTGTTCTTCTTTTGCTTCTACGACAACATCTTCAGCCTTTTCATCCCGTCTCGGTCCCTTACTTGGCTCGGATGCTCTCTTTTCCTTATAATCTTCATACCCATATGGTGCCTCTGGAATAATAATCCAAGCAATAATGTAGGCTAAAAATCCAGTGCCACCAAATACGATTAAGAGTACCAGTCCTAATCGAACAAGGCTTGAGTCTATATTAAAGTATTCCCCCAAGGCCTCCACAAACACCTGCTAACATTCTATCTTGTCTTGATCTGTATAAACGATTCATAAATTTGTCCTCCTGTTCTTATCTTTGATCAAATCATAAACATACGCTCCCCTGATAACAAGCTGAGCGTTTTAATTAGAAAATGATTAGAATACCTTACCCGATTTTTTAAAAACTTTTAGGGAA
>LQAG01000044.1_pt1 | contig 65876 bp, 89 predicted proteins | sample 1535801 | NCBI WGS metagenome assembly LQAG01 (sample SAMN04331584, study PRJNA305678) | bioreactor metagenome | isolation source: bioreactor_3 inoculated with Wadden Sea sediment 1st replicate of a... | place: Germany:Bremen
TTTTTCATAACTTCCTCCTTAAATAATCGTACATTTTCCATGATGCAATTCCCCGATTCCATCATGCATTTATCTTAAAGGAGTTACCTGCTCCGTCGATCGGATCGAACGTCGGATAGGCAAACACCCTCTAGATCACATCGCTTCCCTATTACTGACCTTAATACTGTCCTTATCATTCCTAATTCATACCACAATTAATGATCATGTTTATATAATTTGTAGTACGAATTATATATCTCTTTTTAAAATTGTATTATGTTTTTCGTCTATATGCATAGTATATACTCATTTATCGTGTGTGTCAAGGTTAATTTCAACATTTATTTAGTTATTTGTACTACCTTTTTAGTTTAGATTCGTCAACCTTTATAAATATTTGTAATACCTTTACTCGTTTTTCAAGCATTTACAACTAACAAGGAACTTTAGTTTCAAAACAAAAAAGGCATCCCGTCAAAACGGAACACCTTTATAGTCCATACACCATATTACTATTTTATATATTATCTACCAACATACCAGCCCGGCAACAGCAAAGATACGGCAGGAACGTAAGTAATGACCAACAACAAAATAATCATCACAATGAAATAAGGTACAACAGCTTTTGAAACCTTCTCAATTGACAAACCACTCACACTACTTGCAACAAACAGATTGACGCCTAAGGGCGGCGTGCAAAATCCAATAGCGAGATTCACAGTGAGTATCACTCCAAATAATACCGGATCAACTCCGATTCCAGCTATGATCGGCATCATTATAGGAGTTAAGATTATAATAGAAGCAATTGTTTCCATAAACATACCAACAAACAGCAGGAATATATTGATGAACAATAGGACAATAATCCGATTATCCGATAAACTAAAGCAAAAAATCCGAAAAAACGGACAGGAACCTGTTCCAAAGCCATCAATCGGCCAAAAGTAGAGGCAAAAGCCACCAGCGCCAAAACCGTCCCCGATGTCAACCCGGCTTTGACCAAGACCCCAAACAACTGCTCAAATGATATTTCACGATATATGAACATGCCTGTAAAAACAGCATAGAAAACAGCAATGGCAGCAGCTTCTGTAGGAGAAAACAATCCCCATAAATACCCCAAGAATAATGACAGGAGTCATAAGAGCCCAAAAAGCATCCTTGAAACTTTTAACAGCTCTTCGAAAGTTTAATTCATGAGATGCAACCTTATAACCATTTCGCTTGAACAAAAAGTAAGCTGTCAGCATATATCCTATGGCAAACAATCCCCCCGGAATAAATTCCTGCAAGAAAAAGAGCCCTCACCGACTGACCAGAGGATATTCCATATATGATGAAAGGTATGCTGGGTGGAATCATGACACCAATCATTCCCGATGCTGCAGTAACTGCTGTACTGTATTCTTTCGGATACCCCCGTTTCTCCATCTCAGGAATCATGTTTGCACCTATTGCCGCTACCGTGGCAGGCGACGAGCCTGAAACCGCAGCAAAGAAAGTGCATGCTATAACATCAACATGAGCCAGACTCGCATCCACCGAACCCACCAGCGAATCCGCAAAGGCAACCATCCTTTTCGTCAATCCACCAGCATACATCAGTTCTCCCGCCAAAACAAACAGGGAACCGCCAATAGCGGATAGGAATTTAGTGCTGTAACGATTGAACGCGCCTGAAAAAGAGGCGTAGTCGTTTCATATAATAAGATTACCGTCAAAGATGACATTCCCAGTGCTACAGCGATGGGTACTCCAATGGCTATCAATAGAACCAGCACCGCAAACAAAGTCAAAGCCGCCATTCAGCCACCTCCTACTCAAATGGCAATCCATATTGAACACTATCCAACCAAATCATCATATGCATTCTGAAGAATTCGAAAAACAGATAATCCGCCTCCAACGGGGGCTGATAAATAGAACAACATCATCGGATACCTTAGAATCAAAGAGCTTTTCTCTTGAACAGAGAAGTGACCGATCAGATTAACACAGGCTTTCATCAGCACAAGAAGAAATACCACCACTAACAAATCAGCAACCACATCAAGGATCCTTTGGCCTTTCGCACTCAACATACTCGTCAACAAGGTCACCTTAATATGCGCTTTTTCTTTGAAGGCATAGCTTATTGCAAACCAAACGAACCAAACAAAACATCAGCAAAACGACCTCAGAAGCCCAAGATATGGCATTTCCAAAAACATATCTCGTAACGACATTCAGCATCATAATACCCGAAAACGCAATGAATAACAGTGCTACCATATATTTTTCAACATTTTCGTTTAGCCACTTCAGAAAAGCAATCACCATCAGACACCCTTTCCGTATCATTGACATCCTGCAACAGCCTTCATAAAATCATCGAACATTTCTCCACCTATTACTTCTCTGTAATGAACCAACGTCGACTGGGCACCATCAACAAAAGCTTTCTTTCGTCTGGGGTCAACTCAATTAGGGTAGTGGGATATATCTCATGATTAACTATCTCATCCAACTGCCGTCTCTCTTCTGCCTCAATCATACCCAGTTGGTAATCTTTTGCAGTGTCAAACGCTTCTTTAATAGCATTCTGCATCGTTTCATCGAGCCCTCGCCAAAAATCAACGTTCACCACAGGTACATACGCAGTATAAACATGTCCGGTCAACGTAATATAATCTTGAACCTCATAGAATTTTTGCGAATAAATATGAGAAACGGGATTTTCCTGACCATCAAAAACACCATTGCTCAGATTGGTATACAACTCAGCAAAAGGTGCACCTTCAGCAGTTGCTCCCATATCGTTCCAAAGATAAACGTGAGCCGGAACCTGCATCGTTCGAAGTTTCAGACCCTTGAGATCTTCCGGTGTTCTAACAGCAACCTTGCTGTTTGTCAAATGCCGAAGTCCATTCTCAAGATATCCCAGTCCATACATACCATGTTCTTCAAGATCCTTTAAGCGTTCAGACCCCCACAGACTCCCCAATACCGCAACAGCCTCCTGACGGGACGAAAAAACATAAGGCAACTCAATCATTGCCATTCCCGGAGATTCATCGACAAGAAAAGACGATGGTGGAGATGCCATTGTAATATCTCCTGTCTTCACAGATTCAATCATCTCATAATCATTACCCATCTGGGATGCTGGATACACTTCGACTTTGAATCTGTCATCCCTCTCCAGTATTTCTTTAAACTTCAACCATGCCAGATGCATATGGTAACTTTCGCTTGCTCCGTGGGCGACCCTTATTCTCACAACTTCTTCCGAAGCATCTATATTGTCATTTCGATCATCCGATACGCAACCGTTCGCGACAGTCATTACCAGCACAAACACTGCTAATAGAGACAACATACATCTTATTCTCACTTTATACTTCAGCCTCCAGAGATTCCGTATATTTCTCCACGGTATATTCAACATGCCTCTGCATTAGGAAACTGGCGAGTTCCTGATCACCCTTCTTGATAGCCTTCAATATATCCTGATGGTAATCAAGCCCTATCCCGGGACCCACTCGTTGATAGAGCACCGCCTGATGGCTCTCTAGCACCTCAAACATAATTTCACTGATCTTGGCGACAAAGGGATTCTTCGTACCTTTTGCAATCGTTTCATGAAATTTGAAATCCGCCCAGTGGAATTTCTCAATATCATCGATGTTCTTCTGCATTTCTTCCAGGTAAAACTCCAGCTGTTCCAAATCCTTCTGATCGCAGTGCTTCATGAACATCTTTACATTTCCGGATTCAAAGGCAATCCTGAATTCAAGTATGGAAAGCATATCCTTCTCGTTAACCAGCAGCATCGGCATGATGGAACTGATATAACCAGATTCATCCATATTCCTGACAAACGTACCAGCTCCCTGTATCTTCTTCAGCAGCCCTATGGCCACCAACTGCTCCGAAGCCTGCCGCACAGCCACCCTGCTGACATTCAGCTCCTCGCACAACTCTTTTCCGTCATGATCTTCGTATCCGGCAACCATTCCCTGGACTTGATCTTATCCAGCATGAAATCGTATACTTTTTCACTGACTTTATTTCTATCTCCATTTCTCAATGCAACTACCTCCGGCAACCAGCCAACTTCTTATATCGTTCATATGTACCGCGAACAATATGATGATGGCTTTGATTTCTTATGATTCATTATAACAAACTTATGTTTTCAGAACAATCACGCCTTATTTTTGCTCCACCATTTACTGATTTCAACAAACGAAAAAGGCAACTCATCCATTCTGCGAGCAACTCAAAGCCCGACACGCATTGCCGGGCTTTCATTCATGCATTGCTGCCTGTATACAGTTTCAGTCTTTCCTTGATGAACTCCAACAAATCCTTGCTGTCGACTTTCTCGACCTTTTCAAGCTCTTCCTTCACCAGTTCAGGATCGATATCCACCAAGTCTTTGGCTTCTGCGACATTTCTATCCTCGTCATATCGCTTCGCGTATATATAATAGCTTTCCAGTAAATTCAAGTAGTCAAACAGGTCATCATCCATATGGTCGACGATATCGATTTCATTGTAACCCTCATCCAAAAGACCTTGAACCTTCTTGTACAGATTGATTTTCTTCAGGTTATCCAATTCACCACCCCTTATCTATACCACTGAGACAGTTGCCTTGTTCTATATTCATTTTATCATACGCACTGTTTTTTGCAATGCAGTTTCCCTGTCTATTCGTAATCTGACCCACCAAACGTTCCATCCCAAACCATTATCCGATATGCTCTGCAACCACATCAACCGGACTCCGACTGATTTTGGTCAGTTTCCCATCTTCAATCAGCAGCGTCTGACTGCACGTCTGACCGAGAAAATACAAGTCGTGGGAAACAACCAACATTGTACCCTTGTAACTATCCAGTGCCTTCGCCAGCGTTTCTTTGGAGATGATATCCAGGTGATTCGTCGGTTCATCCAGAATCAGCACCTCATATTGCTCCAGCAGCAGCTTGGTCAGCTTGACCCTGGTGCGTTCGCCCATGCTTAGCGTCGCAATTTTCTTGTACATGTAATCCTTGTCGATGCCCAGATTATTCAGCTGAATCCTTAGCAGGGTTATCTTTTCCTTCGTTATATAATCGAAAGACTCCAGCACCGTCTTGTCTTCATCCAGATCCAGGACATCCTGGCTCAATAATCCTATCCTCACAGACGGATTCATGTACAGTCTGCCCGTCAGGGTCGCATACTCTCCCAAGAGCATCTTGACGAAGGTCGTTTTTCCGGTTCCATTCAGTCCGACGAGTCCAATCCGTTCCCCTCTTTCAATATAGAAGTGTTCCGAGGCAAACAGCAGCTTACCGTCAAAACCCATGCTGATGTCCTCACAAGCAATGAGTCGTTTGACTTTTTTGTTGTAGTCATGAAACCGGAACTTGACTTCCATAGGGTCAATCGGTTTGGTCACTCCGCTTGTCTCCATCTTCTCTAAACGCTTGATCTTGGATTTTACCGCCTTGTCCTTCTTCTTGGCTTTCGCCCTTAAGTGTTCCTTGCCACCCAGTTTATTTCCGGATTCGATGGCTTTCTTCCTGGATTGGTTATGGCCTTTTTGCGACCACCCTTTAAGGGTGCCGATATCTTCCTGTATCTGATGTTTCTTCCGCTCCTCCTCCTCATAGGCAGCCAGCTGCGTTTTGTACAGGTGCTCCTTCTGCAACTTGTAATCGCTGTAATTGCCCTTGAACAGAGCACCACTACAGTCATCCAACTCAAAGATTTCCTCGCATACCAAATCCATGAAGTACCGGTCATGGGAGATGAGAATCACCGTACCGTAATACTCGTCAATCAATCCTTTGAGCCAGTGTATGCCCTTGTAATCCAGGTGGTTGGTCGGCTCGTCCAGTATGAGGATATTGCTGTGTTCACCAAAAGTTCTCAGCACTTCTTTTTTTGTACGCTCACCACCACTGAGCGTGGATTCTCCTTCACCAAGCTGAACCTGGGGCATATAACTGATCTGCTCGTATTCCGGCACATCCACCCTTCCGCTGTCAGCTTCGATTTCTTTCATGATCAGACGGATCAACGTGGTCTTGCCGGTTCCGTTATTGCCGATAATCCCTAAACGGATGCCGTCTTTGATCTCCAGATTGACACGATCAAAGATGACTCTCCCGTCATATTCTTTTTTCAGTTGATTCAATCGTATCATGCCAATCTCCTAACCGCTTGTCATTCATCCGAGTCACTCCGTTCATTCATTCCTAAATTAATTTTATCACCACAAAAAATAAAACTCAATTTATTGTTCGGTTTATTATTCGATTAGCAATTCGAATTCTATGCAAACTTATACTATGCTTGGTGCAACCCAAAAGAATCAACAAACTAAGAATTCTTTGAATCCATATGATAATAGGTATACAATATAAGTAGCCCTGTATCATTATTGAATTCAATGTGGAGGTACATTATATAATGAAGATAGTTATCACTTCAGCAGCGGTAATATTTATTTTATTGATTTGCGGATGTAACGGCAAGAGCATTGAAGACAATAGCGCTGTCGAGAAAACAATAGAAGAAACGACCTACGAACCTACGGATGAAGAATTGAGATTATTTAAAGAAGCGACACAGGATATAGTTTTGAAGTTTATCCATGAAGGGATGAATAATAAATCCCTTCTAGACAAACTGATGACGGCAGCTGAGGATGCACAATGATCAACAACACATTCATTACGGCAACACATTCCCCGCCGCCCGATACAATTCATACCACTCTTCTCTCGAAAGCTCCACCTTTCGAGCTTCACTGATTTCCTTCAACCGATGCAGCTTCGTCGTACCCGCAATCACCTGGATATTTGCCGGATGCCTCAGGATCCAGGCTACGGCTATGGTCGAATTCGACACACCATATTTATCCGCAATCCTGTCGATGGTTTTGTTCAGTTCAGGAAACTCTTCATTATTCAGGAAAACACCTTCGAAGAATCCATACTGAAACGGCGACCATGCCTGTATGGTTATCCCGTGAAGACGGCAGTAATCAAGCACACTTCCGTCATGGTCAATCGAAGACGGCACTTTCATGTTCACATTGAGTCCGGCATCGATCATCCCCGTTCTCATCATGCTGAGTTGCAGCTGATTGAATACCAATGGCTGATTCACATACTTTTTCAGTAATTCTATCTGCATGGGGTTCTGATTGCTGACTCCGAAATCTCTTACCTTACCATTTGCATAAAGAGTATCGAAAGCCTCAGCCACTTCTTCAGGCTCCATCAGCGTATCCGGCCTGTGCAGCAGCAGTACATCAAGATACTCCGTATTCAGCCTCGAGAGAATGCCATCCACCGATTCCAATATATGCTCCTTGGAAAAGTCAAAAAACCTTTTCTGATACCGCACTTTGACTGCAGCATCATCTTCTCTCTTGTGGATGGTTTCATTTCCACTGCCTGCGAGAAAATCTCTTCCGAACGTCCACCACCGTAGATATCTGCATGGTCGAAAAAGTTCAGACCCATATCCAACGCACCGTCGACCAGGTTCCGCACATCTTTCACTTCCATGTCAGCTATCCTCATACATCCTACGGCAATCGAAGGAACAGTCAACTCTGTGTTACTAACCTTAATGAAATCCTTCATATTCAGACACCTCTTTTCTTGTTGTTATCTTGACTTTAGCACAACCAGCATCTGATTACCACCTTTATTGCAGCTAGGGCAAAAGAATTCATCAGCTCACAAGCTTCACAAACTTCTTCTTGCCAACCTGAAGCACCGCACCATCCTCAAACTCATGACATTCGATGTCTTCCACTACTTGACGGTTGACCTTAACGCCTTTTTGCGCCACCAGTCTCCTGGCTTCAGAATTGGACACAGCGAAACCGGCCTTCACAATCAGCTGGACGATATTCGAATCATCGGTAACCTTCATGGATTTGATATCTGCAGGTATTTTTCTGTAACACAGGACATCCACAAACCGGTTCCTTGCCGCCAAGGCAGCCTCTTCATCATGGTACAAGGTCACAATCTCTTCTGCAAGAATCATCTTCAAAGCTCTAGGATGCAGTTCTCCTCCACCCAGTTTTGACATGAGCCTGTCGATTTCTTCAGTTGTCATATCTGTCAGCAGGATCAAGTACTTCTCCATCAGCTCATCCGGGATCTTCATCACTTTCTCGAACATCACATTTGGCTCATCTGTAATTCCAATGTAGTTTCCAAGGCTCTTGCTCATCTTTTCTTTGCCGTCGGTTCCTTCAATAAGTGGCATGAAGATGGCCGCTTGCTTTTCCTTGCCTTCCCGCCCCTGCATGTCTCTCCCCATGAGGATGTTGAACTTCTGGTCCATGCCGCCGATCTCCAGATCCGCTTCGATTTCAAGGGAATCAAGACCCTGCAGCATCGGGTACAGCAGTTCATGTAAAAGATAGCTTCACCGGCATTCATGCGTTTCTTGAATCCATCCCGCTCCAGCATTCTGAACAGGGACTGCTTACTCATGAATTCCATCATATCCTTCAAAGTGATTGCATCCAACCATTCGCTGTTGAAGCAGATGATGGTCTTATCAGGATCCAAGACTTTCAACAGCTGTTTTCTGTATGTGTCAGCATTTTGCAGCACTTCACGTTCTGTCAGTTGTCTTCTCGTTTTGCTCTTTCCGGTAGGGTCGCCGATGCGCCCGGTGAAGTCACCGATGATGAGCATCGCCTTATGACCCATATCCTGAAATTGGCGAATCTTCCTGAGCACAACAGTATGTCCCAGATGGATATCCGGTGCGGACGGATCAAGCCCGAGCTTGATCACGAGTGGTCTGGCGCCATCGTAATACCGATTCAACTTCTCCTTTAAGTCATCTTTACCAATCAGTTCCAGCGCGCCTTTTTCAATCAGCGCCAAGTCGTTTTTCAATCGCTTGTCATTTGTCATCGCTTGATCCTCCTTCATAGATTTACCGGTCATCCGGCATGATTTATTGATGTTGTGCTGCATCTGCAGCATTAAAAAACGCCCCTTATCCAAAATCGGATAAAGGGCGAATATATCGCGGTACCACCTTTAATTCATCGCTGTCTCACAACAGCAAACTTCTCAAGTACGGATTGACTGAACAATCTTATACTCCAGTGCGATAACGGGCACATGCCGTTGCAACCTACTCAGATTCGAAATCCTTTTGATGCAAAACTCGAGGATGTATTCTCCAGAACATTCATTGGCGCCTCTCACCGACCGGCAACTCTCTGTAACTTCCGTTCAAGGTACTTATTCCTGTCAACGTCTTCTCATATGATTGAAACCATTATAATACCATTTTCCCGTGATGTCAAATGCCTAAAAATCTTTTTCAAGAATCTCCGCTACTGATTTTCTTACCTTACTCGCATCATCCACATCAATATAATGATACTCATACTTGAATTCCCTGGTCTTATCATGATGGTTTTAGTCGTCTTGGTCAGGCTAAGAATCTCCTCATTGATGTGCACTTTGATCCGCGAGAGCATTGCATCATCCATATCTTCGAGATGACTCATGAATTCATCAACATCTTCTGTATCCAGCAGTTCAGAATCAATCCTCAATTGCTTGTATGTCGTACATTTTTCATCCGCTACATTCTCAATGACAACGGTATAGGATTTAGACTTACCCGCCCCTTCAAACGCCACAATCAAAATTGCATTTATCAACTTTGAAGAGAAGATCAATATCATTGACCACGACTTCTGACGCAAGTTCAATGAAATCCAGCTTGCCTTCCTCTAGATATTGGATGACATCCTTCTTTGCGATCTTGATGCTCCTGCCGTTACAGAACTTCAGGTATTCATCGCACAGCGCATTATACTTGCCTATGATTTCCTCGATAATACTCAGATCCTTGTGTTTTCTCATGGCTTCCTGCTGCATCGATTTCAACTCATTGATATTCATAAACATACCCTTTCTTAATCAGTGATACATCATTGAACTTACATAATCTCTTAATTGATAATATCCTATGAATGTAAAGCATGAGTTAAGTAGAGATTAATTTTTACCACGAACATCACTTGAAGTCCTTCTCCTGCACCCATCGTATCGAAAGCTTAACAGATGCATATAGCATGACGATAACAGCGACGCTCAAACCACCGTAAAGCCCCACAGCACCGATTCGTTGCTCGCCCAGCCGAAACACTTCCATCATCAGTACGAAACTGCCTCTCCGACTGACCTGCAGAGTGTTCTTAAGCCAGCTTTCCCCTGCGACAGTCATGATGCTGTAGCACAACATGACACTGGCTGCAATCAGCATCGTACCGATTTGGAAACCATACCGAAACAGGAAAGGATAGGCGATACTGATGATCAGCGTCATGGGCAGAATGGCGAAGATGAATCCCCTTGGTGTAAGGAGCGTCAGGAAATCCGCTTTTGCCAGTCCGTACCAGAAGCCAAGGATTCCCATGATGCTTATGGTCAGGCCAATCATACTGATGCAAAACAGATACGTGGACACATATTTACCGACGACCATTTCTTTTCTTGTAACCGGCATCGCAGCCATATGGCTCATCAGTTCGACATCGCCGAGGAACAGAACAAGCACAGCTATCGGCGGTAGAAACACCACCAGGAAACTGACAATGCCGTCGATGGAACCGAATCTTAGGTTCAAAAACGTATACAGCAGCGTCAGAACGAACTGAAGCATCCAGAAGGTCCGATACGCCCTGAAATCTCTCCATAATATCGCTTTCATCATTCACCACCGATGTCCTTTCTGCCAAAAAGCCATAAGGATGCCAGGATTGAAACCACTAGGGTTCCTGTGGTTCCTGCCACTATTACGGCGAGCAACTGATTCTTGCCAAACCTGGCACCTCGTGCAAGAACCCACTGCCTCACAGCCGGAAATACCTCCTTCTGAGAATATCCATAGTCCCTGACCAGGGTTTTTTCCAGAACTATGAATCCAACAAGCAATGCAATGATTGCAGCAATGAATATAACCATCAGAACGACGCTTCCCTTTTCCTTACTGAACCTGAAATATACAGGAAATGCAACGCTGTTCAAAATCACAATCGGTACCATCAATCCCAAAAGCCCCTGCCAACCGAATAGCCCACGTAACATCACACCGTTCGAAACCAAAAAGCGGTCAACAACATACCCATAGAACAGCCCACCGGCAAGGAGTATGGATGCCAGCGACAATCCTCCGACATACTTGCTGAGTACATAAGTCCCTCTACGACAGGGCAACGCGTTGCACAGCGTCACAAACTTCTGGTCCATCAGCAGCAGCGTTACCGGCAAGATCAAAGGTACATCATCAAAGCCAACAGCGTCAGATTCCCCTTCCTGTCAACGAAAAGCCCGAAGGACATCAGCAATATGGCAAAGAACATCTGCGATACGATGATATACCAATATGCCCGAACATCTTTATAAATCAGTCTGAACACTGTCACCACCACCCTTTTCATGGTAGAACATGATCTGTTCCAATGTCGGCATCTCCTCAGCATCCCACACGGCACCAAGGTTATGGTTCGCTGGTATCAGCGCCTCGTAATTATAGGACGTCACTTTTGAGCCGATCATGATCTCTGCAATTTCATCCGGCACCGCATTCTCTCCGCCTTTAACCAGCAGGTATTCGGATTGCAGCGCATCCTTCTCCTTGGACAGCACAATCTTTCCGTCACGTATATAGGTGACATAGTCTGCGATCTTCTCGACATCCGAAGTGATATGCGAGGAAAAAAGAATGGTCATCTCGCCGTCTTCCATGATTTCCTGCAGAATGTCCAAAAGCTCCAGCCGAAAGATCGGATCCAATCCCGACGTCGGTTCATCCAGAATCAGAAGCGGGGCATGATGGGACAGCGCTATAGCCAATGCGAATTTCAGTTTCATCCCCCGGGATAGTTCCTTGAATTTCATCTTGCCTTTCAGCCCGAACTGATCCATGTATTCCCCAAAGACCCCATCATCCCATTCACTGTAGAAGGGCGCAATGATCTTAGCCACTTTCTTGAGGCTGAAATCATAGAATTTCGGTTCATCGAAAACATATCCCACTTGATTACGCATCGGCTTGCCTTCCTTCATCGGATCCATACCAAGTACGCTGATTTCACCATCATCCGGTACATACAAACCCATCAGCAGCTTGATCAACGTCGTCTTTCCGGCACCGTTGGCTCCAATCAGTCCCATGATATAGCCCTTCGGCAGTTGCAGGTTAATATCTCCCATTCTAAAATCTGTAAATGTCTTGGTCAGATTTCTTACTTCAATGGCATTCATCATACATCCTCCTCCCACAGAAGCGATATGGTCGTGTCAAAATCCTTGCGGCTGACACCCAACTGCTGCATCTCTGTAACAATCTCCTCCAGCCTGTCTTCCATCAGCTGCATCTTCTTCTCCTTCAAGCGGTCCACACTCTGTCCGGCGACAAAGGAACCTCTTCCGGCCATGGTGTATATGTAACCCTCTTTTTCAAGGTCGTCATAAGCCCTTTTCACTGTGATCACACTGACACCCAACTCCCTGGCCATCTTACGGATCGAAGGAAGCAGCCATTCCGGCTCCAGGCTTCCGTCAAGGATCTGACTCTGCAGCTGCTGCCGGATCTGTTCATATATTGGAATCTTCGCAGTATTCGACAATACGATCTTCATTGGCATCCTTCTCCATTTCTATCTACTGTCCCGCAAACAATAACGGGTCTATACTGTATATATTGTATATATACAGTATAGACCGTTATGTACAGTTGTCAAATCGTTGTCCAGATACTCAAATTTCTTCCAATATCTACAGATTTCTGCTCTTATAGCTTTTCAAGACAATGCACCGCATACAGCGGAACCGATTTAATATTTGCACTCACGCCAAAATTCTTCCCTGATATACGTATACTTAGTCCGGGCTGATATTGCCTTATAAATTCCATTAGACTTCTCGATCTTTTATTGGTTGACGCTTTCACCTCTACCGGTATTATACGTTCTCCTTTTTGAAGGATGAAATCCACTTCATTGTTCTTGTTCTTCCAATAGAACAACTCAAAACCAGCCACTCTATCGAACTGCGATAGGTGAGTGCTTTTGCACCTTTTTCAACAATACTGTATTTGAACTTTCTATCTGCCCAAGATACATCTCCATTCCAATCCCTAACAGGAATTCATCAAAGGTAAATGGATACCAGATTCACACGCTTAAATCAATAAATAGTCAAAATTGACTTTTTTTACATAAATTTTTAGTCATTTATTGACTTTTTATCCACTTAAGTCATATTCTCATTATCTAATGTAATTATACACTTGATAACACAAAAACAGCACACACTTTTTCTTGCATCATTGCCGAAAGAGCGTGTACTGTTTTATTTACTTCAAATGATAGATGAACTACTTGGCTGCAATCATCTCAATCTCGACCTTGGCGCCAAGCGGCAGTTTCGCCACTTCGAAGGCTGCTCTTGCAGGATAAGCCGAGGTGAAAACTCACCATAGACCTCGTTCATGCCGGCAAAATCCGTGATATCATCGAGAAGGACGGTCACTTTGACAACATCCGTCATCTCGAAACCGGCTGCCTGGAGAATGGCTTTGGCGTTGCTGAGAGACTGACGCGTCTGGTCAGCGATGCCTTCACCTGCAAACTCCTTGGTTCCGGGTACCAGCGGCAACTGTCCGGATACATAAATCGTGTTGCCTATCTGGTTCGCCTGACTGTATGGCCCGATGGCCGCAGGGGCATTGTCTGTGCTGATGATCTTTTTCATGTGTTCTCCTAACTTCCTATCTGATATCTAGTTTGTCAAAGGTTCAAGCTTTGATGTGAAGTGCCTCAGTACCGGTGGCTGCCATATGATCTCGTATCCCGACACTTTATTTGCGCGTTTCATGATATTCTCAAGTGCTTCCGCCACATAGTCGAAATGCGCCTGTGTGTATACACGTCTTGGAATCGCAAGTCGGCAGAATTCCATCTCCGCTTCAAGCTGCTCGCCTGTCTTTCGGTCAACATCGAGCATATAGGATCCGATATCACACGTTCTGATTCCCGCTTCGATATAGAGTTCGCATACAAGGGCTTGACCCGGGAACTCATAGTATGGGATATGAGGGAACATTGCCTTGGCATCCAAAACACAGCGTGACCGCCTACAGGATACTGGAACGGAACACCCTTTTCCTTGAGGAGATCTCCAAGGTATTCCACCTGGCCGATTCTGTATTTAAGGAAAGCCGCACTGGTTCCTTCATATAGGCCTACTGCAAGGGCTTCAAGGTCTCTTCCTGCAAGTCCACCATAAGTGACAAAACCTTCATATGGAATGGTAAGGCCTTTGACCTTCTCATAGATTTCCACATCATCTTTGACTCCGATAAGACCGCCCATGTTGACGATGGCATCCTTCTTCGCACTCATTGTGAAGGCTTCCGCATAACTGAACATCTCTCTTGTGATCTCGACGATGGATTTATCAGCATAGCCTTCTTCTCTTGTTTTAATGAAGTACGCATTCTCCGCAAAACGTGCAGCGTCAATAATCAATGGGATGTCGTATTTCTTTGCAATTTCGCTGGCAGCACGCATATTCGCCATGGATACCGGCTGACCGCCTGCTGAGTTGTTCGTGATCGTCATGATCATCAGACCGACGTTGTCTTCACCGACTTCCTGAATATACTCTTCCACTCTTTCAAGATCCATGTTGCCTTTGAATGGGGAGAAGTTCTGGGTATCAGCCGCTTCAGGAACAACGATGTCCACAGGATCGGCACCGAGAAGACCGACATGTCCTCTGGTCGTATCGAAGTGCATGTTTGAAATACAAACCTTACCTTCGCTCAGGTAATAAGGAAACAGAACCTGCTCTGCCGCACGGCCTTGATGTACAGGCTGTACGAACTGGTAATTGAAAATATCCTGAACGGCATCGATGACACGTTGATAACCTCTAGCACCTGCGTAGGATTCATCACCCTGCATCATTGCAGCCCATTGGGAATCGCTCATTGCACCTGTTCCGCTGTCAGTGAGGAAATCGATGTAGATGTCTTCTGATTTCAGCGCAAAAACATTGTAGTTCGCTTCTTTGAGCTTCTGGATTCTTTCTTCTCTTGTTGTCATTTTCAATGGTTCAACCATTTTGATCTTGAATGGTTCGGGCATATACTTAGCCATGATAGTTCTCCTTTTCTTCATAAATATAATGATTAGAGGAGCGGCCGTACCGGTTCTCTTTGTTATGGTTAAAGTATATATCCTGCGAAGATTGCTGTATAGTGTCCCTAAGTTGTCTTTAAGTATTTTTGACAAAGGCGCCAATATTCATGTTGACGCCTAAAATTTTAGTCTGATAATACGGGTCGGCCTGCCAGTCTCCGACATCATCCGTGTGCCTTCCACTTCTGCATAACCGGCCTTCTCCAATTTCTCGATGATTCGGTTCATGCTTCTTCTCGTATTGCCGAATTCCTCGGATAATTCACCTGATGTAAAACTGTCCTTCCTCATCTTCTCTCGAATGCACTGCAGCCTATAGATATTGTTGATACTGATGCCGGTTGCTTCAGATATGACTTTGTAGAGCGGATTAGCTATCGTCTTAACACTCGCTCCCTGCTCACCCGGATAAATGGGATCCGAAAACTGACCTTCTTTGACAATAAATGCCTGATTGCCACCTTTTGACAGTGCTCTTTTCAACCCTCGTGATGCATTGTATTTTGCTTCCCTTGCCGTCTTGCCATAGCCGATACCAATGCTCAGTGTATAAGCCGTTTGTTCGTCGACGTCTTTCAGCAATGGGACTTCATGCAATTGTCCTGTAGCGGATTCAAGGATCTGTCGTGTTGAAAACAGCATGTAATTGTGGGTGCCGGTCTCGATGACCGCCGCCTGTATCATCTCAGCAAATTTATATACCTGCTCAGATACATGCGCCTTCTCAAGCAGCATCTGATACTCATTATCGTGGATCAGGTTATATTCGTTCGGAAGATCTACCTCCAGCGACAGGACCACGATTTGGCTCTCGGCACTCTCAATGGCATTAATCTGCATCAGGAGTTGGCGGATACTGATATCGACAGCTTCCGTGGTCGGATGCATAAGCAGGCTTGGTATCTCATCATTCTGAAGCTTCTCATAGACCATGGAAATCCCCGTCATACAAAAGGATACAAGCCCCTGGTCGTATTTTTCCTTGTGAAACGCATACAGTTCCCAGACAAGGTTGTCACCTTTTATATTCCTGGGCGCAGTATGCAGCTCGAGATCCTCTGTAGTCATACCGGCTCCTCTGAAGGCCTCCAGCAGATCATCATAGCCATAGGAATCGCAACTGAACGAACGTATGTCATAACCCTCTTTGGCAGTCGCTTCCAGAAGCGTCTGCAGCAGGATACTCCGTTCATGACGGATATAAGTCTGAGGTATGTCGATCCCCATCGCACTGTTGATGATCTCAAAGGGTTTTCGGCTGGTAAAAACAATGCCGTCCAATTCCAGCATCTGCGCTTTCAGGTATTCCACAGCCGCTTCTTTCATATCCGTATCAATGAATTCGATTTCAGCAGTCCTGATGTCCTTATACTGTTGCTCTATCGATGCTGCCACAGTTGTCATTGTTCTGCTATGGCCGATTATTGCAATTCTTTTCATGTTCATCCCTCATTCATTCCATTGATCTCGAACAATATCCTCATAAAGCAAATGCTTTTGATATATTCCTATGCCTCAAAATCAATTTTTTCTAACAGAAAATCAAATAAATTCAAATGGATAATGCCATCCTTTGACAAATCAATTTTATCCATTGTAATCAAATACTTAGGATATTGGTCATTAATTTTCAGCAACGAATTCACCTCTCTATCATAAGTATTTTCATCTAAAGCTGTCAAGCTAACTTGAAAATAATGTCTATTGGTTTCTTTCACTGCAATAAAATCTACTTCATAGGACATGTTTTTACCTACAGATACTTCATAGCCAAGCCGCAATAGTTGAAGATATACAATATTCTCAATCACATGCCCAAGATTTCCTTGTCTGTATCCTAGTAATTCATTCCGTAGTCCTGTATCTACAACATAATATTTTCCGTTGGTTTTCAACCGTTCTTTTCCTCGTATATCATAACGCTCACATTGGTAAAGCATATGTGCATCACACATCAGCTGCAGGTAATTATCAACTGTATCAGAAGTTATCTTATGACCATGTGATATCATCGTATTCTTAATTGCATTTGCTGATGTACTATTACCTATATTTTCAAACACAAACTTAGCCACTTTATAAAATGCCCCTTCATCTCTTATCTTACCCCTAAGAATTATATCTCTTGCAAATATAGAATCAAACAAACCAGATAGTATTGCTTCCACCAACTCTTGTTGTTCTGTCAGACTCACTGCTGGAAAAGACCCTATACGAAGATATTCATTAAAATTCTCTTCTGCGCTACGTTCATCATACCCTTTGAAATCAAGAAATTCTTTAAAGGATAGTGGCAATACCTTAATCTCTATATAGCGACCTGAAAAGATAAGTGAGATGTTCCCCTGAAAACATTCTAGAGTTTGAGCCTGTTACGTAAATATCTGCATTAAAGCTGACCCTAAGACTGTTAATGACTTTTGCCCATTCTGATAATTCTTGTACTTCATCTATGAGAAAATACATTCTTTTTTTCATCTACAGTTTTCTCTTTCAAATGATTATGTAACCTTAATCCGTCTTTTAAGTCGTCGTATATGAACTTTTCATAGTTTATTTCAACTATCTGCTTTTCCTCTACACCCTGCTCAAGTAGATACTCTTTGAACAGAACAAGTAATGATGATTTTCCTGCTCTTCTAACACCAGTAATCACCTTAACAAAGTCACTGTCTCTATATTGAATAAGTTTTATCTGTATATCTTTTTTCGAGTTTTCATAGGTACCTCCTTTTCTAATTATAATCGATAAAACATTATTAAACAATATTTTTTCTATTAGTAGTCGAAATTTCTATTTATTACATAAGTTTTCCGACTAAAAACCTGATTCCAAAACTTGAAATCAGTTTTTACATCCATATAATTATTATGGGATATTCAATTTTCCACTACTTGTGATACGGTTCAGGGTAACTTTGTAAAACCAAACAGTTTTGATGTTCTTCTACATTTCTAATCATGATCTACCACCGGTAGATATCGTTCGATCAAATATCGTCCGATTGAACCGAACGATATTCGACATCTACTCAAGTATCTTATATCCTGTTGCAGGACCATTTCCAACTTTGATAATCCACCCTGAATCTCGAAGCTTATTAAGCAACTCTACGGTCTGAGATTTCTCCAAATCAATGTGGCTTTGAATTTTTGCTCTCTTTATCATCGGATGTTGCCTAATCAAGTCATATATAACCTTTTCTTTACCAATTAAAATACTTGAATCTCTTGTTTCTGCTTCCAAACCGTGCTTTTGACTGATTGATTCTTTCACGTAAGGTAATACAACTACTACAGCATTCTCACTAACTAGGAAACTAGGTTTAATTTCTTGACTAATGTATTGCTCCTTGATCCGCCTTATACCTGTGGCTAGCTTCTCAATAATCTTCAATCGCAGAAAAATATCTGCAATCTTCCTGTTTCTTGGGTTGGATAATTTACCTTCGATATATTCTTCTTTAAGCATCCCCAAAGGCAATCCTCCTGGAGAGACCACCTCAATTCTATTGGAAAAAAAGCTCGATTCTAGCATCAACAGCTACTGAATAATCTCTATGAACCAGCATGTTTGCAACTGCCTCTCTGTATGCAATATAAGGAACATCTTCAACGGTCTTCCTATAAGCTGATTCAATGATTTCACCAATATTGATATGCTTCTTATAAAAAGACATACAGTCATCAAAATTGCTTTAGAACTGAACCGGAATCCAATGTCATTCTATCTTTAATTCTGCCTACACCTGTATCCGTAAAAGCAACAAGCTGTACAACTGAGCTGTCAAGGGGATTTTCATCTGAAAGCAGTGCTGCTGCAATATTGTATTTATCATCATGAATCAGTCCAAGAGTACGCATCAGATCATCGGATAATGAAGTGATCTGGAAATGTTTTTTCATCAGATTCTCAAAATAGTCGAATGTCAACGTTTGAGCTGGTGATACCAAGTCTTCATATCCCAAATTTCTACCTGCCAATATCAGATTTTGATTCGTTACCATATCCGTCTGAACTGTAGATGTATCGCGACGCATATATGACTTCCCTTGATAAGTGTATGGTGTATGATCTCCTTTATATACTTTAATCAACAGAAGCTGTGAATCATCAACTTGATTCACTTCAAACTCATAATATGGACTCGGTATGATGGTATCGTTTATGGCATTCTCAATACTCAACTTCAACTCATCAATCTTCTCAACTCCTACAACTGTGTGATCATCTTTAACGCCCAATACGATGTATCCATCATGAAAATTTGCATATGCACACACCGTTTTCAAGATAGTTTTTGAATACTCTTGTTTATATTCAATATTCTTAGCTTCGCCAATTAATACCATTTAATCGATCACTCCTTCCGGTCGATTTTACATCGTCCGCTTTTATGATATCATATATAGTCTTATACATCAACAGTCGTAAATTACTACTTTAAAAAAAACTGATCTCAAAAGTTGAAATCAGTTTTTGGAAACGTATAATTTATATTGGAGAATTATTGTTTCTTGTCACTTATGGTACGGTTCACCGTACCATATCCTAAATCCTAATCTTTTAAACACTCGGCCCTCGCCCAATCATCGATTCATGTTATCTTCATAAAGCGCAGCAATCGACCGGTCATACGTCTTCTCACCCGCTTTGGAGAAGAAACATCCGGGAACTTCGCCTTTTGATCGGTGGTAAGCCACGCATTCGCAGCATTTTCCGTGTTTCGAACAGGGGTATGTACAGGTGCATTCATTTCCAAATATCATTATCGAAGATTCCGCCCATAATATAACTTATTTTCTACAGGAGCAAAATAAACGAAACAATCATCCTCGCGCTGCCATCTTCATAACCAGTCTCAAGGTTTCCTCATCCGAAACCAACGTGGAAATCAGTCCACCTCTTAGCGCAGCAAGTATGGACTTTGCCTTGTCCTTGCCTGAAGCAACTGCAAATATCTTCTTCGATTTGATGGTATGCTTCTCGATACCTACAATGCATTTGTTCGCTTCAACATCCAAGAATTCTCCTTTGCAATCAAAGAAGCGGGCTAAGACGCATCCTACCCCGTCCTTGCTGACAATCTGCTCATTCATATCCGTATCCATGTAGTTATCCAACAGCGATTGAAGAGAACTTTTGTCGTCAACAACTCCAATTCCTGATATTATGAGGTCACATTCCTTGATCTTCTGCAGCGAGCTTTTTATCAGCGGCGTCTCCATAATGGCTTTCCTGGCAATAGGACCCCTGATATATATCGGAGACGGCAATGGATAAAATTCTCCATTAAGTTTAGCGGATATGTCGGTTCCTATGCTTAACACATCCGTCTGATTCATATTATAGCCAACAGCACCCATCAGTTCCACTATGCGCATATTCGAGTATGCATGATTTTTCAGGTATCTTGCTGTCACCCTTACGTGTTTACCCCACGAGATTCCAAGCGTCATGTCATTACGGAGATATGCGTCAAGCTCTTTCGCGGCCGCTTTCCCGACTTCTATCAATGTTTCCGCATCATCCGTCATGCTCTTGGCAATGACAATATTTGAAATGTTGAACATATGCCTGATTTCCTCTTGCAGTTGCTGATAGTCATTGTTCCTGTAGTTTATGCTGATATCAACAATCTGCATTTCTCGGGCTTTTTTTCAGCAACCTGGATACTTTTGGTCTGGATATGTGGATTTCCTTAGCGATTTGACTCTGTTTTTTTCCTTTCAGATAATAGAGCACGGAAGCATCGATGATCAGCTGATGCTCTTCTTTATCCAGCATAAAGGTCACCTCTTTGTTTGTCTTAACAGTTCTGCAACCATAAGAGCTTATCTGCAATCGGCGCCCTCAAACGATGGGACTGCGGAAATCCGGAGCCGATCAGAGGCCTTGCATAACGGTAAAAGTCTTGTGTGACATTGTTTCCGGCTGCATTGATGAAATTGTCAGGCATATATTTCGTTTTTCCTGCAATCCGGTCCAGCGATACCAGTTTGTAATTGATACTGTAATCACCTGTACGTTCCAGAATTACAGATCCGTCCACATTGTCCCAGATAGCGAACTGCGCAGCCTTTTCCCCAACTTCACGGGCTTCGTGTGCATCCACATCGGAAACCGAACTGATGAAGTTACGCTGTATGTATCCCAGTGTATCGGATCGGACCCTTGTTATGTTCAACTTTTCCTTGATCAGATCTGACAACATATCGCCCAATGAACCGCCGGATAGTTGGACATTGCCGTGTGCATCCCTTTCAACCTTATTCGTCAGGGTAGTGATGATAGGGCGACCTTCCTTGTCCTTGATGCCTTCACTGACTGCGATGATACAGCGTCCGTACCTGTTATGAACTTCCTTGACATCCTTGAGGAATTGGCCTGTATCAAACGAACGTTCCGGAAGGTAGATAAGATGAGGTCCGTCATCCGGATACTTTTGGCAAGAGACGCCGCTGCGGTAAGGAATCCAGCATGACGTCCCATGACAACACCGATATATACCCCGGATAAGGCTCGATTGTCAAGATTCAAACCGATAAAAGCTTCTGCTACGTAGCGTGCTGCAGATCCGTATCCAGGTGTGTGGTCGTTGATAACCAAGTCATTGTCCACTGTTTTGGGAATGTGTATCGCTCTGAAATCATAATTGGAATGGCGTGCATAATCGTTGACAATCCTTACAGTATCAGAGGAATCATTTCCACCGATATAAAAGAAGTAACGTTCATCATGAGCTTTCAACACTTTGAATATCTCTTTACAGTATGCTTTGTCAGGTTTGACTCTGATTGATGACCGCTGTTGGTCCTCCTCCCTGTGCAATTACTACTTTTCCTTTTAGTTCCATAATGTACCTCTTAATTCCATAGTGTACCTTCTGATTATAACTGAGAATTCTTGCTGTCAGATATTAGATTTCAAGATTATTGATCTGCGAAACACGCGTCATTATTACATAGAATGGGTGTATTGTGTCCTCGTTATGATAAAAGCGACATTATATCATTGCTCAATCAAGTGAGAATGAACGAATCTCTTTGATCCTGTTAAGATTTATCATGTCTCTTGATCAATTCTCCGGATATGACCATCCGCTGCACTTCATTGGTGCCTTCATATATTTCCGTAATCTTCGCATCCCGCATCATCCGTTCTACAGGACATTCCTTCGTATACCCATACCCGCCGTGAAGCTGCACGGCCTTGGTCGTCACATCCATTGCTGTCTCGGATGCAAATAGTTTGGCTTGAGCCGCCTCTGTCCTGAATGGCAATCCCTTGCATTTGCATTCAGCCGCTTTATAGACCAACAACCTGGCTGCTTCGATACGGGTCATCATATCCGCAAGCACAAACCTGGTATTCTGGAAATCCGATATGTTTCTATCAAACTGCTTTCGTTGCTTGGTATACCCGACTGTCTCTTCCAGCGCACCGGATGCAATGCCGAGAGCTTGTGCTCCGATGGTGATTCTACCACCGTCAAGCGTTTTCAAAGCAATGTCGAAGCCCTGTCCCTCTTTGCCCAGAAGGTTTACATCCGGAACAAAGACATCCTCAAAAACAAGTTCGCTGGCTGCAGATCCTCTGATCCCCATCGTCTCCACTTTCTTGCCTATGCAAACCCCTGGAAAATTCCTTTCAACTATGAATGCAGATATTCCCTTTGTGCTTTTCTCCATGTCTGTCATGGCCATCACAACGAAAAGGTCCGCATACCGAGCATTGGTAATGAACCTTTTTTTACCGTTCAGGATATATCCTCCAGCCACTTGTACAGCTGATGTCTTCAGTGAACCCGCGTCAGTACCAGCTTCTGGTTCTGTCAGAGCGAAGGCTCCCAACCAGTTTCCAGACAGCAGTTTTGGCAGATATTCCTTCTTCTGCCCTTCAGAACCGAACTCAAAATCGGCCAGGTACACAAAGACGTATGGGAACCTACAATCACACCTGTAGTAGCGCATGCCTTGGACACCTCTTCGATGAACCTCACATAATCGACAAATGTTCCACCAGCACCTCCATATACCTTAGGATAAGGTATACCTAAAAATCCCTGTACAGCCATCTTCTCAACAGTCTCAAAAGGAAAGGCTGCTTCCCTGTCTGTTTTTTTCGCCAAAGGTCTGATGTTCTCCTTTACAAACGCCTTGTACTTATGAAGTTCTACTAGATTGCAACTATCTAAAACAGCTTCCATATTACTTTTTCCTATCTGTTGTTAAACTCGATATCCCTTTTTTTGTTCAAAAAGCCGCTCATGCCGATCTTCTGGTCTTCAGTAGCAAAGCACTCGGAAAAGCATCTGCTTTCAACGGCAACTGCCGCTTCAATATCCACACCCTGCCCCTCGTCCATCGCTTTCTTGGCATTCTTGACGGCAATCGGGGCATTCCTGGCCACCTGTCTTGCCAATGCCATGGCTTCATCCAACAGCGTATCACTTTCAGATATGTTGTTGATCAGCCCTATTTCCAAGGCTTTTGAGGCTTCAATATGTTTTCCAGTAAACACAAGTTCCTTCGCCATGCCTAAAGGAATTGCTCTCATCAGACGCTGCGTCCCGCCGAAGCCAGGCGTAATGCCGATTGATACCTCCGGCAGGCCAAATACAGCATTGTTGGAAGCGATACGGATATCACAGGCCAGGGCAAGTTCACACCCTCCGCCCAAGGCATATCCATTGACCGCCGCGATTGTTGGGATGGAGCACGCTTCTATCTTTCTCATGACAAGATTGCCATACTGACCGAATGCATAAGCCTTTTCCTGGTCAAAGTCTGTCATTTCAGCAATATCCGCACCCGCCACAAAAGCCCTTGTCCCGTAACCGGTTATGATCAGGCATCGTAGATCCACTTTGTCAAGGCTATCGATAACTTCTTCCAATTCCACCAGCACCTCACCGTTCAGGGCGTTCAGTTCACGTTCGCGCTTGATTGTCAAAATGCCAATACTATCATCCACTTTATAATCTATATAATTCATGTATTCACCTATCACTTCTATGGGCGTTCCACTACAGTTGCACATCCCATGCCACCGCCAATACACAATGTGGCGAGTCCTGTCTTAGCATCCCTTTTTTCCATTTCATATAGCAGCGTCACCAATATTCTTGTTCCTGAAGCTCCGACCGGATGCCCCAGTGCGATAGCTCCACCGTTGACGTTGAGTTTTTCCATATCCAGAGACAACTCTCTGGCTACGGCAAACTGACTGAGCTGCAAAAGCTTCATTAGCCTCAACGAGGTCCAGATCATCAATTGTCATATCTGCTTTTTTCAGTACCTTTTTGGCAGCTTCGACGGGGCCGATCCCCATGATCGATGGTTCCACACCTGCAAGCGCACCTGCGACCCATCTAGCCATCGGCTTGACGTTCAACCGACTGGCCATGTCTTCGCTCATCAGAACCACTGCCGCAGCACCGTCATTGATCGTCGATGAATTGGCCGCTGTAACAACACCGTCTTTCTTAAAAGCAGGTCGAAGACCGCTGATTCCCTCCATGGTCGAATCCGGTCTGATTCCTTCATCCTCGGTTATCAGCATCTCTTTTCTTCTTGCTTTGACCGATATAGGTACAATTTCATTTTCAAAGCGTCCTGACGCTTTGGCCTTCGCGGCCTTTTGCTGACTGTCCACTGCAAACCTGTCAAGCTCTTCTCTGGATAGGTCCCACAGCTCTGCGATGTTCTCCGCTGTAATGCCCATATGATAGTCGTTGAAAACATCCCACAGCGCATCGTTGACCATCGAGTCCACCAGTTCGCCATTGCCCAAACGGTATCCCTCACGCGCTTTTTGCAGCAGGTAGGGTGCCATGGTCATATTTTCGGTGCCGCCTGCAACGACAATATCTGCTTCACCAGTTCTTATCATTCTGGCGGCCATATTCACCGATTCCAGCCCTGAACCGCAGACAACATTCATCGTCACGGCCGGCACCTGTACAGGCAAGCCTGCATTCAACGCACATTGCCTTGCGATATTCTGTCCCTGTCCGCCTTGCAGCACACAACCCATGAGGACCTGGTCCACCTGTTCCGGTTCCAAACTTGAACGTTTCAGCGCTTCCTTGATGACAATTGTTCCAAGTTCCACAGCGGATGTATTTTTAAAGACACCGCTCATCTTGCCTATAGGTGTTCTACAGGCTGATGTAATCACTACCTTGCTATTCATAGTTGTCTCCTTATCGTCCTCTAATTATGCATATATGAGATTTCATGTTTAACAGGTTCAAACACAAACCGTTTCAGAAGGCGTCATTCCAGCTTTCCTGAATCTTCTGTTATAAGCCGCTATCAGTTCATGTCTGAATTCAGGATCGGCGATTTCAATGAGGGCTTTCGCACGCTCTCTCAGGCTCTTGCCTTTAAGATGTGCAATACCGTGCTCTGTAATAATATAATCCACATCGTTCCTTGGTGTCGTAACGGCACATCCATGATCCAGATTTGGTACGATCCGTGAAACCTTTCCATTCTTCGCAGTAGAAGGCATAGCGATGATCGACCTGCCGTTGCGGCTCAGTGAGGCGCCTCTGACGAAGTCCACCTGCCCGCCGACTCCACTGATCTGCATGGCACCGATACTTTCCGCTGCCACCTGCCCCATAAAGTCAACCTGTACACAGGAATTGATGGAAACCAGATTGTCATTCTTCATGATCTCATAAGGATTGTTGACATAATCCACCGGATGCATCTCAACATCCGGATTGCCGTCTACAAAATCATAGAGCCGTTTCGTGCCCATCAGGAAAGTGGAAATGATCTTGCCTTTATGGCTCGATTTCTTCCTGTTAGTGATAACGCCGGCTTCGACCATCTCGACAACACCGTCAGAAATCATCTCAGAGTGAATCCCAAGGTCTCGCTTGTCTGCCAGGCATTTCAGGACAGCATCAGGAATGGCGCCGATGCCAAGCTGAAGTGTATCTCCATCTTCTATTAGGCTGGCACAATGCTTGGCAATAGCCATCTCCGTCTCACCTATGCTCGGAGGTGCAAGTTCATGGATCGGCTGATGAGCTTCCACAAAGCAGTCGACATCCGACACATGAATCATACTGTTGCCTGCTGTAAACGGCATATGTTCATTCACCTGCGCAATGACTGTAGCTGCTTCTTTGGCTGCCGCCATAGTATAATCCACAGATACACCCAGGCTGCAATATCCTTCTTCATTCGGTTTCGTCACCGAAATGACAGCCACATCCGGTTTCAGGGATGTCGCCATCAATTTCGGGACTTCAAAGAAATAGCACGGTGTATAGTCTGCCCGCCCTTCTTTGATCGCTTCCCTTGTATTCTTACCGGCAAAAAATTGCATTATGCCTGAAATGCAGCTCCATATCCCGGCCGGTATATGCGCAACTTCCCATCGGTACCATATGCACAATCTCCACACTATCAAAACGATTATACTGATCCACCATCGTCTCAATGATATAGGTCGGTTCCGCGGCTGCATGCCCGACTACAATCCTGTCACAAGGAGATATAAGTCTAAGCGCATCATCTACGTTTGTCTGCCGTTCATCATACAGTTTCTTCCATTCCATTCTTATTCACCACTTTCAGACGCCAACTTCAATCTGTTTGGCTTCCTTATCCTTTGCCCTGACGATAGCTTTTGCTTTCTCAGCTATACTTTCACTGTCAAGACCATATTTCTTCACTACATATGCCATGACACCGACTTCACTGAATGCATCATCCATTCCTACGAAATCCATCGGGACCGGATTATTCTTGATAAGAAGTTCAGATATGGCACTTCCAAGGCCGCCATGGATGTTGTGATTTTCACAGGTTACAGCACAGCCTGTCTTTTGTACAGATTCCAGAATCGTCTCCTCATCCAGAGGTTTGATGGTATGCACGTTGACCACCTCAGCACTGATTCCGTCTCTTTCCAGAATCTCAGCTGCCTCCAGCGCTTCCTTCACCTCTATACCGGTAGCAAACAGGGTGATGTCGGTCCCATCTCTTAACACGTCTGCCTTGAATAGATTAAAGTCATAGGCCTCTTCATCGAAGATGACTGCCGGAGGCACTTTTCTGAAGAGTCGAATGTACATCGCACCTTCATACTCCATAATCTGCGGCAGCGCCTTGATGAGCTGCACCTGATCCACCGGTTCGAATATCACCATGTCCGGTATCGATCTGAGAACGCCAATATCTTCCATAGACATATGTGTACCGCCATTGAATGCTGCCGAAAGCCCCGGGTCCGTTCCTATGATCTTCACATTCCGTCCTGCATAGGCGATGGAAATCGTCACCTGATCACAGATTCTTCGCGTCACAAACGGACAGAAGGAAAAGATAAAGGGTTTGAATCCGTAGGCTGAAAGCCCTGCAGCCACAGATGCCATATTGGCCTCCGCAATACCGACATTGAACGCCTGATTTGGATATTTCTCATACAGCGCTGTGGTTCCGTTTGCCAGTGCCAAGTCAGCATCTAATATTGCAATACTGCTGTCTTCAGCCATCTTCTCATCCAGCCAATTGGCAAGGACTTTTCTCATTTCCATATTTTCAATCATATCATCACCTCTATGACAGCTCGCTGAGTGCCAGTTCTCTTTGCTCTTTTGATATCTTTACGTTGTGATTGTTCTTCCATGTTGCCTCAAGGAAGGAAACTCCTTTGCCTTTCAGCGTATCCAATATGATCATTGAAGGTTTACCGCTGTACCCCTTCGCGTTGGCGATCGCTTGATCGATTGCCTCAATATCATGCCCATCCACACGCTGAACATAGAAACCAAAGGCTTCCCACTTGTCCGTCAAAGGTTCTATGCCGCTGACATCTTCCACAAGACCATCAATTTGCATCTTATTGCTGTCAACAAAGGCAATCAGGTTATCCAGCTTTCGATGAGCCGCGAACGTTGCCGCTTCCCAAATCTGTCCTTCACTGATTTCGCCGTCGCCCATGATGACATAGACGTTTGCACCGTCGTCTTTCACTTTCGCACCCAAAGCCAATCCCACTGCACAGGATAGTCCCTGTCCCAATGATCCGGTTGTCATGTCGACCCCTGGCGTTCTTAGCATATCTGAATGACTAGGCAGCATGGTGCTTGGCCTGTTCAGTGTCTTTAACATGTCCATCTCAAAATATCCCTGGTCTGCCAGAATCGCGTACAGTGAAGGTCCCGCGTGCCCTTTGGATAAAACGAAACGGTCTCTGCCTTCCTTGTTCGGATTCTTTGGATCCCTGTTTTCATGTGTCTGTAATGGATAGTGACCAAGGCTTCGATCACGGACATACACCCGCCTGCATGTCCAACGCCTAAAGTCGCTATTTCATCAATTGTCAGATAACGAACTCGTTTTGCCTTTTCCTCTAAATAAGTTAATTCTTCTCTTTTCATTACATCGCCTCCGTTTGGTATACCATACTTTATGTTTATTATATTAACACATTTGGTATACCATGTAAATACCATAATTCTAATTTGTCCATTTTTACCTAACTCACAACTCAGATTTGTACATCTTGTACATCCTTGTATTTTCCAAGAAAAATAGTGCACAGTTTTTTGTTTTTTCCTATTTATTTACTTGAAACCATTGGTATACATACGGTACTATATATGTAAGAGAATGATTACAACAGTCCCACAGTTGTATCAGGAAAGGACGAACATATGAATACCACTAAATCAAAAAGGGAAAACACCGGAAAGAAAAATGAGAGACTACCCAAAAAGCTGGTTGCTTACAACGGTATTAAGGAAATGATCCTTAACCGTACCTATGCCCCCGGCAGCGCCTGGTCGAGAGGGACCTCTGCAAAATATTGGATATCAGCAGAACTCCGGTCAGAGAAGCGTTGAGACTACTGTCCAACGAAGGACTGGTTGAAATTATCGAAGGCAAGGGATGTTTTGTTGCCAAAATCAATTTCGAGGATATGATAGAGATCTTCGAGCTCAGAGAATGCCTTGAGTGCTTTGCCACCAAACTCTTCACTGAACGAGCATCAGACAGCGTTGTTGCCGAATTGGAATCCATATTCGCAGAGCAGGAAGAGGCTTTTCACAATAATGATCACAAAGCCTTCATGGAATCTGATATGCACATGCACTACTTCATTGCCCATCATGCCAGGAACAAACGCCTGGAAACAACTCTGACCTCAATCTATGACCAGATCACACGGATGGCAATTTCAGTTCAGAGTGATGTCGAACTGAGGGAACTCGCTATCTCAGAACACAAGAAACTGATCAAATCCATAAAGAGCAGAGACAAGGAAAACGCAGTAGCATCCATGAAGACACATATCAGTCAAGTGAAACATTACCACATCGACCGGTATTATCTCCTTTGATGGCAATGCCTATGCTGCACCGAAATGAGCCTCCGACCAAAGGAACATGGACGTGGCTCATTTTGGCATGTATATGTGTATATAGGGGGGTAATCTATTTTATTCAGATGATGATTCATTGGGGTAAATGTCATCTGATAAAATACTTCAATTATTTATATTCATAAAATCCTTTTCCCGATTTCCTTCCTAGATATCCTGCGCGCACCATCTTCTTCAACATCGGATGCGCCCGATATTTAGGATCTCCAAAAGCCTGATACAACTCATTCATAATAGCCAGATTGACATCGTTGCCTATCAGGTCAGCTAACGCAAGAGGCCCAATAGGGTGATTAGCTCCTGATTTCATAGCTATATCAATATCCTTAGCACTTGCAACACCTTCAGCAAGTATCCCAACCGCCTCATTGATCATCGGTATTAGGATTCTGTTGACGATAAATCCAGGTGCTTCTTCTACGACAACGCCCTCTTTTCCTAATTCTGACGCTATTTTCATGATTTTGCCAACCGTCTCCTCTGATGTCGGCAATCCTGCAATAATTTCAATCAGTTTCATCACCGGTGCCGGATTAAAGAAATGCATACCGATAACACGTTCCGGATGTTTTGTAGCAGCTGCCAGCTCAGTTACTGATAGAGAGGATGTATTAGTGGCAAGTGTTGCCTTATCACTCACTATCTCATCAAGTTTCTGAAACAGTTCCTGTTTTATATCCATCCGTTCGACGATCGCTTCGATTACAAGGTTACAGTCTTTGACCTCATGCAGGTCTGTAATACATGATATATTAACGAGAATGTCTTCTTTTCTTTCTTGTGTGATCTTCTCTTTTCGGACAAGGTTATTCAAACCCTTCTCTATCGATCTATAGCCCTTTTCAAGGAATTCAAAGCTGATATCATAAAGCAGTGTTTCATGACCGCTTTGCGCAAATACCTGAGCAATGCCAGAGCCCATCGTACCTGCACCCACTATGCAAATTTTCATTATAATCTCCTATCTATTGTGAATCAAACTTCTGTTTAAAGCGCTTCTCCCATTCTTCTGTCAACATGGGCCTGAAATCAGGATGCGCAATATTGATCAGCTGTCTGGCTCTCTCCCTTAGCGTTTTGCCTTTAAGATGGGCGATACCGTATTCGGTCACCACATAACTGACATCATTGCGCGATGTTGTTATGGCTGCTCCTTCATCCAACAGCGGCACAATCTTTGAGAATCTGCCATTGCCTGCTGTTGAAGAAATAGCAATGATACTCTTGCCGTCTTTGGCCATATTGGCTCCACGAATAAAATCAACCTGTCCGCCCACACCGCTGATCTGCTTTATTCCCACGCTTTCAGATGCCACCTGACCCATCAGGTCGACCTGTACGCACGAATTGACAGAAACCATCTTATGGTTTTGCATAATCACGGTAGGGTCATTGACATAGTCAACAGGCTGCATCTCGACGAACGGATTCCTGTTGACAAAATCATAGAGCCTTTTCGTGCCCATCAAGAAGGATACGATCGTCTTCCCTTTATTTATCGATTTGCACCTGTTATTGACCACACCTTCTTCAATCAAATCCACAACGCTGTCAGACAGCATTTCAGAATGCACGCCCAAGTCCTTTTTGTCTTTCAGGAACAGCAGCACCGCATCAGGAATTGAGCCGATTCCAAGCTGTAGTGTCGATCCGTCTTCAACCAGGCTTGCACAATGTCTGCCAATCTCTTTTTCTATATCCGTAATCTGAGGCGGTGCCAGCTCTGCAAGAACTTCCGATTTTTCAACGAAACAATCGATATCCGACACATGTACATAAGAGCCACCAAAAGTTTCCGGCATCTGATCATTCACTTGCGCTATAACCAGCTCCGCTTGCTCAACCGCAGCACTTGTATAATCCACCGAAACGCCAAGACTCACGTAGCCAAACTCATTCGGCGGTGTGACCTGGATCAGCGCAACATCCACTTTAAACTCCTGGCTTCTGATAATTTTCGGAAATTCATAGAAAAAGCAAGGTGTATAGTCTGCCCTGCCCTCCAATACGGCCTGTCTGGTACATGCACCTACGAAGAAGGAATTATGACGGAAATGACCTTTCATCTCAGGAAGCGTATAGGCACCTTTCCCCATTGCTACCATATGTACGATTTCAATGTCTGAAAACCAGTACTTATTCTCTACCATTGTATCAACCAGAGACATCGGCTCACCGATACAGTGGCCAAGAACAACCCGACTCCCAGGCTTTATGCTCTTTAATGCCTCTTCGGCACTGACACAGTTGTTTTGATAATACGATTGCCATCCCATCAACGTCGCCTCCCCAATAAAGTATATTCATTTGCTACTTATTCCCTATACGCTTCGCCACCGCTTCAACATCTTCCGGGCAAGTGACATATTCCATTATCGTATCCGCCACAATACTTCAGTCCAATTTTCATCCTCTTCCCGGATGATCTTCATCATGCGTGATTCTCGCAATGTTCTTTTGCCAGGTTTTTCTTCATGTCAATATTACCCTGTCGGGCAATCATGATGCGTTGTGCCTGAGGGGATCCTGCACCATGCATGGATTCTGTTCGGTATCCTACCGCTGCTGTACCAAGAGTTATGTTTTCAATCAAGCGCAGTACACGCATGCGGTCTTCAGTTGATACATCTTCAACACCTCTGAGATATTTATCCAGATACTTCCCTAGCTCTTCATCTTTGAAGTCTTTTTCGGAAGGCATTGTAACCATCAAACCACCGGCGATATCTTCTGCCAGTCTTGCAATTTCATAAGGGAAACGGGTTACATTCTGCTTGCATATATTCGCCAAAAGGAGATTGATGATATAGTTGCCGGCCTTCGTCGGACACCCTTCAGCAGAACATGCGATACCGCAGCTATAAAGCGTTTCATTCAGATGCGTCATTTCTATCAGCTTGTCCTTGATGTGGCTGGCTTTGGATACACCATTATATTCAGCTGCCAATGCAGCCGCACCTATCAGCACATCACCCACACCTACTTTACAGCCACCATAGCTCGACCGGTGATATCCTGCAAATCTTTCCACAAGCATACCTGCAAAGTCGGTTTCACCGTTCATGAATATTCTGTCATTCGGCACGAATACATCATCAAAGATCACAACCACTTCATGACCGCCGAACTGACAATTGCCAAGATCGACTTCTACATCTTCTTCTAGTTTTCGTGTGTCACAGGACTGTCTTCCATAAATCATAAGGATGCCTTCTGCATCCGTCGGTACTGCAAATGCGACGGCATAGTCCCGGTCTTCCTCTTTCATAGCTATGGTTGGCATAACCAACACTTCATGAGAGTTGACCATACCTGTCTGATGCATTTTTGCGCCCCGAACGACGATCCCATCTTCTCTTCTTTCTACAACACGAAGATACATGTCCGGATCCGCCTGTTTTGTCGGCGGCAATGAACGGTCCCCCTTGGGATCGGTCATTGCACCGTCTACCGTGTAATCGTTTTTCTCTACGGTCTTCCAGAACTCTTTGAATTTCTGGTGATAGTCCGTCCCATACTTCTCATCGATTTCAAAGGTTGTATTGAACATAGCGTTGGCACCGTCCATACCTACACAACGCTGAAAACATGATGCCGTCTTCTGTCCAAGCAAACGCTGCATTTTAATTTTCTTCATCAAGTCATCGTTACCTTGATGAAAATGATTGAAACGGTTGATCGTCTCACCGCTCAATACCGATTTAGCGAGCATCAGGTCCTGATACTCCTTTTTCTCTGCCAGTGCGTATGTCATGGCTACCGAATTCATCGACGGTTTGATCATCGGATGATCCACCGGATTCTCAACACGTTCACCAAACAAATAGACTTTCAGGTCAAGCTGCCTTAAACTCTCAATATACTGATCTCTTGTCATTGTACCCATAGCTTCCTCCTAATACAGCCTTCTGTATATGCTTTCAATGTCATCTCTTGACAATTCAACATAGTTGTTTGCCAGCAATCGTTGCTGGTTCCTGATGACACTGTCCGTGAACCCCTCGATTTCAGCTTCTGTCATACCATAGTCTCTAAGCCTTTTCCTGCCGATCAGATTGCCTAACATGTCGTCAAGAGCTTCGAATTCATTGTTGTTCACAGTGAGTATTTCCCCAATTATTTTCTTAATCGCCTCGATTTTACCCGTTGGTTTCAATCGGTCATATGTTTTGAATACTTCGCAAAAAATACGATAATTGGCTTCACCATGAGGCACATGGTAATTGCCGCCCAATGGATAAGATAATGCATGCACCGCACCAACACCTGTATTGCCAAATGCGATACCGGCAAAATTGCTTGCTGTCATAAAGTCATCCAGCATTGTCAATCTGGCATTTTCTCCATTACTATCAAGAATTTTATAACCTTTTGATGATTTTTCTGATTGAATCGACACTGAATAGTTCCGTGTACTCGTTTGATTTTGGTGCAACAAATGATCAATCGCATGGATCAGGGCGTCTACCGAACTGTAAAGAAAGAATTTATAAGGCAGTGTCTTCACCAACTCAGGAATGAGGACAGCATAATCAGCGTACAATTCATCCACTGCAAGTCCCATTTTAGTTTCCTCTCGACCACTTCCGCTATTGAAAGATTGGTCACCTCGCTGCCTGTACCGCACGTTGTCGGAAGAATGATCAGTTCACGCTGCTTTTCCAGCGACACTTTCTTTTCAAAAATATCTGACGCTTGATAACTGGAATCAAATATCATCAACTTTGCGATATCAATGACACTACCTCCACCTATGGCAATGATTCTCCGGTAATCTTTTCCGTGAATATCTGAAAAGATCTTATCGATAATTGTTGTTGTCGGCTCACCTCTGCCGTAATCCTCAAAGAAAAGAACATCCGCTTCATTGGCACAGGAGGCAATCATCGGATTATAAATGAATTCATGGGTAAAATCAGGTCACCGCTGCCAACCTGAAATTCATCAAAGAATGTCTTTACATCGTCATATTTAAAAATCTGTGTCTTCATCCATATCATCTTCATCGTTCAATAATCCCCTTGTTATTCATTATCATCTAAGGTTGCTTTGTCATTATTTCATGATTGATTTGATCCAATCAGCTCCCGTGCGGGCTGCCCAGTTCCAGAAGAACACATCTCACCGGCTGCTAAGGCGATGACAGTACATATAGCACTCATTGTTCGTAAACAAAGCAACCCGCACGTTTCACTGATTCATCTATATATCAAGTAGGTCGGGCAAATTAAAGTTTCTCAAAAATTCCTATTTTGTTGAGCTCATGAACGGATTTCCATCCTTCACTAAGCGGCTCTTTCAGGCAGGCATCGATTTCTTCCTGTGAACGGAATGAGAACTTATTACATGGTGGTACTTTTCCAGGTGGGAACGCTTCGAGAATCTCATCGATCATGAGGGTCAGGTATTTTGCGAACGCCAGTACAGGACGCTTGGCTTTATAGGCATCTCCTCTTGAAGGATAACCGACAACACCTTCCGGTGTACCAAAACGCTCGATGACATTATGACCTTCCGCTTCACTCCATCTGTGAGGTCTATGATACGAATCAACTGATGTATCATAATGTCCCTGTAGCATCATGCTTTCTCCCTGAGCGTCAACACATACCGACATGTCAACCATGTCTGGGAAGAGCATGTTGGCAACAGCCGTTTCAGCTTCATCCGCATGGACGAAGTGTGTGGACATTGAATCGTCACGGTCTGTCGGATACCAGAACTCTCTCACTGAGCGGTGCCACTCGACAACCGTCACGAATGCCGGCAATTGATATCTCTTGAAGAATTCCTGAATAGCGGCTTCAATCATCCAGAGATGGCCATGGTTGTTCACAAGAATGATCTTTCTATAGCCATCATCCCAAAGGCCTAACATCGTATAGATCAATGTTTCCTTAACCACCTCTTCAGGCATGATGACAGTACCCGGCATACCAATGTGATGGTAAGGGTGGCCGCCATAATTGAGTGGTGTGAATGCAAGGTTTACTTCTCTTCCTTGCTTGGCAGTGTATCTTCTTACACCCTCAATGATCTGGGTAACCATGAATGTATCCAGACCGCTTGGATTATGGATACCATGATTCTCCGTACAGCCAATCGGAACAAGTACAATGTCGTTCTTTTTCTTCTTCTCAATCAACTCTGCACGTGGTGTGTTCTGAATATAGGTACCTGCTTTGCCAAGTTCCGGCTCGCATGTTCCAAGCTCATATTCAGCCAACATCTGATCCACTTCTTCATCGGTAGCATCCCAAATCGCTTTTTTCAATCTTCCCACTGAGGAATTCTCAAAAATCACCTCAGGGTATTGCGTTGTAATCCATGTTTTATCACTCATATTTCTTTCTCCTTTTTTATTATTGTTTCAGTGAATTAATCACATTACTAATCAAACAGCTGTACAAGTTCGCAACAAATTCCGTCCGGATCTCTCATATACACCCATTTCCATACCAGAATACCGTCTCGGATACAGTCATTGACCGTTGAGTGGAAGGTGACACCTTCACTCTTCAGGTTCGTATACAGCCCTTCCAGATCATCTACGTTAAAGGCAAGATGAGCCGATCCGGCAACCGAAGGATTTCCGTGATAAGGTTTATCCGTTTTAGGTTCAAGATACTGCAGGAACTCAATTTCAATACCACCAAGTTCCACCATTGCGACTCTTAAAGAAGCATAGGATTCAGCATCTTCACCCATGACATAAGTTCCAAGTTCAGGTCCTTCATCCACTGTCTCTGTCAAGAGCTTCCCACCAAGTTTACCGACATAAAACTCCAGCGTCCGGTCAATATCCATCACTGTAAAACTAGCATGCCCCAGTCCAACAATATTCGCCATTACACTACCTCCTCAAATCAGTCCTCAAAGGTCAGCATCACTTTGAATGCTTCGTCTTTATTGTTGATGGCCAGGTCAAACGCATCATGGATCTTTTCAAACGGTACATGATGTGTATTCAATGCAGCAAAATCATACTTGTCTTTGATCTTGCTCATAAAACGGATGGTCTTCTGAGCCCAGTCTTTTGTACCACCGGATCCTTTGATCTTAAGCGTACGCCATATGGTTTTTCCAATCTCCACAGGAACTTTTCTACCCACTGAATGACCGATCAGGTTGACCCTGCAGCTATGACCGACAACATCAAAGATAGATGCGATTGCGTTGTCATTTCCAGATGCTTCAGCAAGCACAGAAGGTCCGTTGCCATCAGTCTCCTTAAGCAACTGCTCTTTGAAGTCCGGTGCAGTCGGATCAAGTGCAACATCTGCGCCATATTGCAGCGCAAGAGCACGTCTGTTGACATTCGGATCTGCAACAATTGTTTTCGCTCCTGATGTTGCACAGACCATGGTTGCTGAAATACCGACAGGACCGGCACCGAGGATCAATGCTGTATCAGATGCGTCGATATAACCGCCATTACCCCAAATACCGAAATAACCAATGGAGAAGGTTTCAACCCAAGCTGCCATCTCAACGGACCAGTCACCCGGAATCGCGTGAGCATACTGTTCTTCGATGATAAGGAATTCACCCATTCCACCTGGTGAATCCGGACGGAAACCTGACTCTCTCATGTTCAGGCAAGCTGACGGCATAAGGCCTTCCTTACAATTTGCACAGACTCCACAGGCCATGACACAGTCACCAGTAACCTTGTCACCCACTTTAAGACCAACAACGGCATCACCAGTTTCCACAACCGTTCCACCCCATTCATGACCAGGGGTATAAGGTGCAATGTCATATCGGCCCTCTGCAGAATGTCCTTCATAACACTCGACATCTGAGCCACAGATTCCACAGGCACCTAACTTGACTAAAACCTGATCAGGCTTCAGTTTCGGCAAATCAACTTCTTCTACTCTAAGGTCGAATGGTTTGTGTAAAACGCCATTTTTGCTTTCATATGTTTCCTCCAATACTTTTATTAATGATTAAGTTATATTAGCTCAAACAGATGTTATCTGTTTCGCAATCAATTACAGATTCAGTGCAGTTTCATAGCCCTCTTCAATGGCTTCAAGCGCTTTTCGGACACCTTTTGCATCACCGATGACGCTGACCTGCTCTGCCAGACCTTCGAGGGATGCTTCAAGGGTATTCACAGGTTTCAAGCCCACTGCCAACAACACATTGTCGAAAGGACCGACCATTTCCAGATCACCATCACGTTCGATTTCAATCGAGCCGTCAGGGAAAATCTCTTTGACCATGGTGTTCACATGCATGTCCACACCATTTTCCTTCAGGGATCCCAAGAGGAATCGCTTCATGTTTGCCGGTTCTTCTTTTGCTATCTCAGGCAGCAACTCGATCAATGTTACAGTCTTCCCGTGATGGATGAAATGATTGGCTGTTTCGCTTCCAATCATGCCGCCACCAATCACCGCAACATTTTCACCGACACTGAATTTCCCTTCCAGTGCCCTTCCCGCCGTATCAACAAAATCATGATCGACGCCAGGTATCCTAGGGATTACAGGCGTACTTCCCGTGGCGATAACGACAGCGTCAGGTTTATCTGCTTGAACGATTTCCTTCGTCAATTCCGATGTCATCCTGACGTCAACACCTAGTTTATCCATCGTATGTACCTGCCATGCAAGGAATGCTGAAATCTCACCCTTCCACGGTGGGATGGCACCGACATAATATTCACCGCCCAGTCTGGTGCTCTTCTCGAATAGTGTCACGTCATGCCCTCTCTGAGCAGCCACAATGGCAGCTTCCATACCTGCAGGACCACCACCGGCAATATATACTTTCTTCTTGATTTTTGAAGGCTTGATCTCAAACTCGTTTTCTCTTCCTGTCCTTGGATTCAAGACGCATTTCGCATCAAGATGCATATCGATTCTTGTCGTACAACCCTGCAGACAAGCTGTGCACTGAATGATATCCTCAAACCGGCCGTCACAAGCTTTATTGGGTAGATGAGGATCCGCAATGGAAGCACGCCCCATAATCGCGGCATCAGCTTTGCCACTCTTTATCAGCGACTCAGCAATCAACGGATCGTTGACTCTACCGACGGCCATAACCGGAATATCCACAACCTTGCGAATCTCATTGGCATAATCTGAAATCCAACCATGTCCAACAGCTGACGGTGGCACCTGCGTGTACCAGCTGGCGTAAACACCCACAGAAACATTCAGGCTGTCGACACCTGCACTTTCAAGCATTGAGGCAATGACTTTCGTATCTTCAATATTTCTTCCGCCAGGCACTGCCTCATCACCGGAGATCTTGAAGTCAAAACCGAAATCGTCGCCGCACTTTTCTCGGATCTTCTTAACAACTTCTATAACGAATCTCATCCGGTTGGTCAGATTCCCGCCATACTTGTCAATCCGCTTATTCGAATAGGAGGACATGAACTGTGATACCAGATATCCATGACCGCCATGGATCTCAATACCATCAAAGCCGGCTTTCTTGGCACGAAGTGCGCAATCACCAAACTGTTCTACGATTTCCTGAATCTCATCCACTGTCAGCTCGTGTGGCATTTCCTTCATGACAGGACAGGGAATGGATGACGGTGCAACCGGTTGTGCACCAATCACTTTCTTCTGGGTCTGTCTGCCCGCATGATAAATCTGTGCAAATATCTTTGCGCCATTTTTGTGAACACGATCTGTGAGTTTCTTGTGACTCAAAATCTGTTCATCTTCCCAAAGTCCAGGGATATATGGGAATCCTTTTGCCGTAGGACTAATAGCGTAATTCTCAGTTACAATGAGTCCCCATCCGCCTTTAGCGCGTTCTTCATGGTAGGCGATGAACCGTTCTGTAGCCCTACCGTCTTCTGTACAATAATTCATAACCATGGGAGACATGATGAACCTGTTCTTTATCTCGACATTACCAATTTTCATTGGTGTAAACACTTTTTCTAGCATTGAACCTATCCTTCCAATTCACTTTCTTTTGCTAAATCTAGTGGAAAAGAATTCCACCATCAACATTGATCGCCTGTCCTATGATCTCATCCGAGTCTTCGGAAAGCAGGAACTCAATGCTTGCAGCAACTTTCTCAGGCGGTGATATACGTCCGACTAGAGACATATCATTTCCGATTTGCAGCATCTCTTCCATTGTGATACCCTGAATCTTGCAAATCTTCTCATATGATTTTCTCAACATCTCCGTATCAACCTCTCCTGGGCAGACACAGTTGACATAGACGCCTTGACGTCCCCATTCCATGGCAGCAGTCTGCACTAGACCGATAACCCCGAATTTGGATGCCGTATAGTGAGCAAGTGTCGGCGTTCCGATCTTACCTGCCTTCGATGCGACGACACAGATCTTGCCACCCTTTTGTTCTAGCAGCTGCTTACCGACAACCTGCAGGAACAGGAATGTGCCTTTCAGATTCACGTTCATCACAAAATCATAGTCTTTTCCGGAATATCCACGAACGGACCATTGGTCAAAACACCTGCGCAGTGTGCAACCATATCTATCCTGCCATACTTGTCAACAGCCGCTTTGACACCTTCTTCGATGCTTTCCTTATCCGTAACATTCATTCCGACAACCATCGCTTCCACTTGGTCGTTCGTTTTGCTGTATTCACTTAAGAGCTTGTACAGCCCTCTGTATTCAGGTCAGCCATGACAACCTTTGCACCTGCATCGGCAAGTTGCTTGAATACCACTTTCCGATACCGCTTGCAGCACCTGAAACAAGAGCTACTTTCCTTCAAACCTTTTCATCTTGAATCTCCCTTTCCATTAGACTTGCCTAGATACCATAGAGCGACCAGCCACCATCGACCATAATGTCTGTACCCGTAATGAAACCGGCCATCGGAGAACTCAGGAATAGTACTGCATTGGCTATCTCATAAGGTTCGCCGGCTCTGCCCATTGGAATATGATCCAGGGTTCCCGCTTCCTGAAGCTGCTTGAACAGCTCAGGTTCCAGATTTCCCGGTGTCGCTGTCAGGCCCGGTGAAATCGAATTGACTCTGACTCCGTCCTTTGTAAGCATATATGCCATATTTCTTGTCATCGCCAGCACACCACCTTTGGTTGAATCATAAGTGACATGATTCCCCATAGGTCTGTGACCACAGATGGAGGAAATATTGACAACACTTCCTTTGATATCGTTGTCAATCATGTATTTTGTCACTTTCTGGGCAATGAAAAAATATGCTTTCAGGTTGATGGAGAATACGAAATCCCATAACTTCTCATCTACATCGTGAATCGCTTTTAAAGGATAAACACCTGCACCATTGACTAGGATATCTATGCTGCCGAATTTCTCAGCCGCAGTATTGATGAGGTTATCTACATCCTCTTCTTTTGTAACATTGGTTTGCACAAAAATGGCCGGATATCCTGCTTCAATCAACTCAGAGCTATTTTCCTCTGCCAGACTTGCCATGACAACGTTGGCACCGGCTTCTGCGAATCTTTTACTGATCGCCAAGCCTATCCCATTGGCTCCACCGGTTACGATGGCTGTCTTACCTTTCAAGTCCAGCAGTTCATCGAAGTTTTGATAAGGTAAGTGTTTATATTCTATTTCACTCATTATTGCACCTCTTTCTAATATATTAGACTGCATCAACTATGGTCTCAGAATGACTTTAACACCCTGTTTTTTCTCACAAATCTCGAATCCCTTTTTCCAGTCTTTCAACGGGAATTCATGCGTAATCATCGGTTCAAGCTGTAGCTTGTCCAAACCAAGAATCTTTAGCGAACGCTGCCAGGAAATCGCGCCACCGGTTGTTCTTGTGGCTTCTTCCGGATACCCCAGCCAAGCCCAGCTTCCAACCATTGTGAGACACTTCCACGCCAATTTGCTTAGATTCGCCTTAACCATAGGATTGTCATACACCGCAAAGTTATTGATCTGGCCACCCATCTTGACTGCATCAAGAAGCTGGTTGATGGCGTCATCAGAACCGGAAGCTTCTACAACGATATCCGCGCCTTTGCCATTGGTCAGCTCCATGACCTTGCCGACAACATCCTCGTCACTATACATAACATAGTCCGCACCAAGCTGTCTGGCGATATCAAGTCTCATGTCGTCAACGCCTCTAAGACCTGTTATAATAACCGCACTCGGAGAGAAAGTTTGCCACTTGAAGCATCATCAATCCTATAGGTCCGGGTCCTGTGATCACAACAAAGTCAGCCGGTCTGATTTTCATGCATTCTAGTAGGCCATGTTGGCATGCGACAAGCGGCTCAATCAGAATGGCATCCCTTAATGACACATTGTCCGGCAACTTATGCACTTGATTGGAAGGCATCGCCACAAACTCGGCATGACAGCCATCCACCGTATCATTCCCCATGACGCCCGTCTGTGTAATGACATCCGACACGATTCTGTCACCAGGTTTGACATGCGTCACTTTGCTTCCTACTTTTTCCACCGTACCGGAAAATTCATGACCAATTATCAACGGTGGCACAACCGCATCATATTCCCCATGATAGATATGAATATCTGTACCACAGATACCCGATCCCCACACTTTCATCAAAACATCATCCGGCCCGATCTCTGGAATCGGTACATCAATCAGTTCCAGGTTGCCAGGGCCCTTTGCAGTCTTTACTAATGCTTTCATTTCTCCACGCTCCTATCTACTTCATTTTCTTCTTCTCATCATACATCCATTTATTACAACCAGCGCCGTCTTATACCCTCTCATATTGAAGATATTCCCATATGCACCTCTAGTAAAACCGAAGTATGAACACTGCTTATATAGGAATTATACTAGTCAAAATCACCTTAATCTATGCAAAATCATGCAGCCCCATTTTGTAATCTTGCGTATACAAACGCTGCCAAACCCCAATATTCACTCAAAATGACCAACCATATTTATTATCTTGTTATGCGTTATATAAATATTGCACACCCAAGGTATAAGTTCCTGCCAAAGGAAAAAGACGCAGTGGAAATTGTTCATCCAATGCGTCTCTTCCCATTATAATTCGAATCATCTTAACAACACATGACAATCAAAACTAATCCATTTCAGATGTATATTTTGCATTCTTCTGTCGGTATTCTGCGATATTATCTTGTGTTACAACCGTTACTCCGGTATCCGTATCCTGTGGTGGCTTGTTGCCTGTCATGATCCAATCACGAAGATACTCAACACCAAGTTCACCCTGCAATCCTGGGTGCTGACCTCCATCAGCGAGGAATTTGCCCTGTTCAACCAGATTGAGCGCTTCAGGATTTCCATCATAGGCAATAATCTGAATCTCATCCGCTCTGCCGGTCTCTTCAATCGCTCTTAACGCACCTTGACCCATGGTATCGCACAGAGCAAAAACGAGTTCAATATCCGGATTCGCACTCAGTATATTCTGCATGACCGTATAGCCTTGCTCAACTTCCCAATTGGCATTTTGGGACGCCACTACATCCACATAGCAGTCCTCATCCCATCCAAGGTAATCAAAGAAGCCATTCTGTCTGGCTGAGTTTGTCGAACTTCCTTCAATACCTTCGATGATGACCGTCTTCGTGCCTTCAGCAAAGTTCTCTTTTACGAACTCTCCAATCAGCCTCCACCGGTATAGTTATCCGTTCCTATATAGGGTACGGGTTCTAGTCCATTATCAATGAGATAATTCGGATCAAAACGCTGGTCAAGGCTTATCAAAGGTACGCCTGCATCCTGTGCCTTCTTGACACCTGTCAACAAACCTTCTGAAGAACTTTGCATGATCAGAATCCCATCAACGCCTTGGGCAAGAAATGTCTCAACAAATGCAAGCTGCTCTGCCGCGCCTTCTGATGACTGTGGCGCCTGAACGATAACATCAATCCCCAGTTCCTCAGCTTTCATTTCGATACCTTTTTTTGCTGTAGACAGTACTCATTATTCATTGTCATCATGACATAGCCGAATGTAAGTTTCTTGTCTTCATCACTTGCTTCTGATGCACCATTCTCATTTTTCTCTTTCTGTTTCGTTGTTTCTGCAGTTTCTTCTTTCGGTGCAGTACATCCCCCAATAATCAATACCGCAATCAGTAGTAATACCATTAATGCATTCAACTTTTTCTTCATTTTCTTCCTCCTTAAATTCTAATTATTAATCCATTCGTTGCTTTCCGCAACCGACTATTCCGCCCTCCTTTCCTCAGCTTTGTCAAAGAAGACCGCTAAAATGATAACAATCCCTGTGACCATTTGCTGAATGTAAAAAGCTACGTTAAGCATCTGCAATCCCGCATTCAGTGTACTCAGGATTATTGCTCCTACAAATGTATTCACAAGTTTACCCTGACCACCTGAAAGTGCGATACCCCCAATAATTGCCGCTGCAATTACCTGCAATTCATAGCCACTTCCTCCATTGGGTGACCCGTACATAAGTCTGGAAAGCAGGAAAACTCCTCCCAGCGCTGCGAATAAACCGCCTAAACAATATGTTATGATCTGCACACGTGACACACTGACACCTGACAGTTTTGCTGCATGTTCATTACCACCGACTGCGTATACATTTCTACCATATTTTGTCTTTCCCATAACGAATGACATGATGACATACAGAACAATCACATATATGATAAAGCTCGGAATTCCTAGTATCGTAGAATTGGCGATGTTATTGAGTTCCTGGGGAAAATTCGCCACCGGTTTTCCTTCATTCAGCGCAAAAGCTCCACCTCTTGCGATACTCAGCATGCCCAGCGTCATGATAAATGCCGGTATTTTTCCATAAGTCACACCCAGCCCGTTTACAAGCCCCATGACGCCACCGGAAATCAATCCAATGATCACTGCAACCCAAATTGGAAAACCTGCTTTAATCAAAATCCCTGTCAAGACACTTGCAAATCCAGCAACGGAACCTACCGACAGGTCAATACCACCGGTGATGATGACAATCGACTGACCGATAGCAATGACCGCAATGATGGTGGACTGTACGATTATATTGGCAATGTTCGATCCTGTCACAAAGTTTATACCCTGAGTTCTGCAAATCAACGCCATTACTGCGAAGATAAGCAGAACGCCAATATATATCACCATTGAGTGAATATTTATATGTTCCCTTTTTTTCATCAGATTACTAATACCATCCATTTTGATTTCCTCCATAATCGAATATACTTTTTCCATTATCTTAAGCTTATTCTCCCTTCGCTTTAAAACATCGTTATGCGGATGCATCTTCCTGACCGCAATCCCCAGCACTGACAGCATGGTAGAGGAGTTCCTCCTGCGACAGACCAACTTCATTATCCACAACTGCTGCAATGCGGCCTTCACACATTACCATGATGCGATCGCTCATTTTGAGGATTTCAACCATGTCCGATGAAATCATGATAATCGAGCAACCCTTGGCAACCAATTCATACATGATCTTGTATATCTCTTCTCTGGCACCGACATCAATTCCCCTTGTCGGTTCATCAAAGATGTAAACATCGGCATCGTTCAGCAGCCATTTGGCAATGACCACCTTTTGCTGATTACCTCCTGACAGGTTGACCGCTTTCTGACTTCCACCCGTCGTTTTGATCCTTAACTTCTTAATCAATTCATCTACTGTGCTTTTTATCTTCTTATCATTCAAGAACGGCTTGCCAAACAGCTCCAAATTTGGCAGCTCAATATTTTTGCAATCGAATGGTCTACAATCAGGCCTTCATCTTTACGGTCTTCACTAAGATATACGACTCCATTGCTGATTGATTTTCTGACCGAGTTGTTGTTGATCTTGGCACCTTTGATCCGCAGCTCACCTGAATCCATCGTGTACTGTCCGATGATGCACTTGGCTAGTTCCGTACGACCCGATCCAACCAGGCCGGAAATCCCCAGTATCTCACCTTTCTTCAAATCCAAATTGATATCCTTCAGAAAGTTCTTATAGTGAAGCTCCTTGACAGCCAACACCGTTTCATTTTGATCGATATGAGGATTTTCCATTTTCTCAAAAACGACTTCGCGGCCACACATGCCCCGAATCAATTCCTGTGTTGTCGACTCCTTCATATTGACCGTATTGATGGAGTTGCCATCACGCATGATTGTACATCTGTCACCAATTTCAAACAGCTCCTGCAGTCGGTGGGATATATATATGATCCCAATGCCTTTTGCCTTCAGTTTTCTGATGATTTTGAACAGCAACTCCGTCTCCTGCTCGGTGATTGATGCTGTCGGTTCGTCAAGCACAAGCACTTTAACCTCAGAAGATATCGCTTTGGAAATTTCGACCAGCTGCTTTTGCGCGACACTGAGTTTCGATACGGGTGTCATGGGCGAAACGTTCAAACCGATCTGCTCCATACATTTTTTTGATTCTTCAATCGCCCTTCTTTTATCGATGATTCCGGCTTTCATACGCTGCTTTCCAAGAAAAATATTCTCATAGATCGGCATGTGAGGCACAAGATTGAACTCCTGATAAATAACGCTTATACCTTCATCAATCGCTTCTTTCGGCGTATGGATACTGAACGGTTTGCCCTCAAGATAGACCTCTCCTTCTTCTCTTTTGTATGCTCCGGACAAAATTTTAATCAAGGTCGATTTGCCTGCTCCATTCTCTCCGAGAAGGACATGAACTTCACCCGGCCTAACCTGTAGGTTCACTCCATTAAGGACCTGAACACCATAAAAACTCTTTTTAATATCCCTCATTTCCAACAGATATTCACTCATAAAACCACACCTTTCACTAAATTGTTTTCATTACCCCGAGTATTTCTCATTTATAGAAACAGAACATAATCCCCAATCATATTCAACCTATAAAGTCATAACACGATACATTTCCAACATTCCGGTAAGTATAATTATAGTTGATTAAAAGTTGCTTATATATATATAATCGTGCCACCCCATTTCATAATCTTGCGTATTTACCCGTCAATTTTTGCCAAATAACGGCAAAAAATGCATATCACTATTAATCTTGCGATATGCAATTAAAATATTGTGCCAATATGGAATTAGTGTTTGTATGTTTCTTTCAGTTTGGTGGGCGAGATGCCCGTATGCTTCTTGAATATGGTATAAAAATGACTCAAATTATCATATCCGACATTCTGAGCAATTTCTGTAATCGAGAGATCCGTATAAACCAGTTGCTTTTTAGCCTCACCGATTCTTCTATTGGTGATATACTGATTGATGGTAAGGCCTGTTTCATCTTTGAACTTATGGGATAAATAGTACTGGCTGAAATGAAACTTATGTTCAAGGTCCTCCAGTCGAATGTTCTTATTAAAGTTCATGTTGAGATAATCGATGATTTCCTGAATCACAGGGAAGCTCATCTCGTCATCTGATTCCTTTTGCTTGTACCTTTCCAGAAGCGACTGAACGATTGTCAATATCAGCTTTGCCGAATCCTTACATAATAGGGCAAACCCATCCTCCTGCGTCATGCATTCATCCTTGATGAACTGAAACAAATAGTACATCAGCTGAAACTGATCACCGGTCTTTACGATTGGCAATGTGTCCGAAGGTAACAAGTGATTGTACGGCAATCCTTCAACCTGCACACCTTTCAGATTCACCACAATTAGTTCCAGTGGATTGTTTGGGTCTGTATACTCTCCGTGCAGCACATCCTGATCGAACACAAGAAGATCTCCCTTCTGTGTCGGATATTTATGATTATTATAGAATAGCGTACCTTTTCCTCTGACTATCAACACCAGATCCAGAACATCATCATGCGAGTGCATCGGGAACGACCAGTCCGCTTCATTACCAACGTGCACAATTCCAGCAACCCTCAGCAGACTGTCATCTCTGACGGAATGTTGTATGCCATCGTCAATATTAATCTTCAGTAACATTATTACCCCACTTTCCGCACATCCGTGCCACTTCGTAACCCCGCCTCCAATACTAATATTATACCAAATTTTCAGTATTGACTCCATATCCTCTTTCGTACCTTGTTTATCCAGCTCGCTGCAATCAGCATATTCAAGCGGATAATAGTATAGTAGACACACGCTGAAACCCAGAGAATTACAGTGGCCGACAGTAAGTGCAAAAAAAACGAAAAAAATCGCATATCACTCTTCATCTTGTGATATGCAATAATATACTATGATACTATGATACTATGAACTTAGCGTTTATATGTTTCTTTCAGTTTGGTGGGTGAAACACCCGTATGCTTCTTGAATATGGTATAAAAGTGACTCAAATTGTCATATCCTACATTCTGAGCAATTTCTGTTATCGAAAGATCCGTATAAACCAGTTGCTTTTTTGCTTCACCAAGTCTTCTGTTGGTTAAATATTGATTGATGGTGAGGCCTGTTTCATCTTTGAACTTATGAGACAGATAATACTGGCTGAAATGAAACTTATGTTCAAGATCCTCCAGTCGAATGTTCTTATTGAAGTTCAGGTTAAGATAATCGATGATTTCCTGAATCACAGGAAAGCTCATTTCGTCATCCGCTTTTTGATGATTATACCTTTCCAGAAGCGACTGAACGATTGTTAATATGAGTTTTGTCGAGTCTTTGCATAATAGGGCAAACCCATCAGCTTGCTTCATACATTCATCCTTAATGAATTGAAACAAATAATACATCAGTTGAAACTGCTCACCGGTTTTTACGATTGGTAATGTGTCCAAAGGTAATAGGTGATTATACGGCAATCCTTCAGCCTGCACACCTTTCAGATTCACCACAATGATTTCAAGTGGATCGTTTGGGTCTGTATACTCTCCGTGCAGCACATCCTGATTGAACACAAGAAGGTCTCCTTTCTGTGTTGGATATTTTTGATTATTGAAAAATAAAGTACCTTTTCCTCTGATAATCAATACCAGGTCCAGGACATCATCATGGGAGTGCATCGGGAACGACCAGTCCGTTTCATTACACACGTGCAAAACACCTGCAACCCTCAACAGGCTGTCATCTCTGACAGAATGATGTATGCCGTTCTCTATATTGATCTTCAATAACATTATTCCCCCGCTTTCCGCACATCTGTGCCGTTTCGTAAAACCTGCTTCCCATACTTGCTTTACATCAAATCTTCAGTATTGGCTCCATATCCTCTTTCGTACTGTGTTTATCAAGAATCACTGCAATCAGCACTTTCAATGGCGGCACTTCTCTTGGCGTCATATCCCCAAATACACCATTTCGCAACGAATAAAACTCGCCACTCTTGAATATCGCACCATCTCCCTCTCTAAAAGGTTTGACTTCACCATTGTCATTAATACTGCCTGCCCCTTCAAGACAATACAGAAAAGCCGTCTCTCCAACGTGAAAGTGTTTTCCTAAAGAGCATCGGTCATCCAACGAATAGACATCCAATGATTTCATTTTTCCCTTCAGTGCAGATCCTTCAAGTATATGCGTAATATCCAGGTATCCATCACCTTGAAACGCATTTAACTTTTTATCCTTAACCATTTTATCTTCTTTAATTATCATCGCTTCTCCTTACACCTCCATCATACTTCTACTGTTTTATTGATGCTTTGAAATGATGCCGATAAAGATAATCGGTTCATCATTCTTATTCTCGATACTGTGGAATTCCCCACCACCTGTCACACATATATCGCCAGGCTTTAAGGTCACTGCTTTACCGTTATCATTGTACACTCCCTCTCCGCTGATCATATAATAGTATTCCGTTTCCTCATTATGAAAATGTTTACCGATCGAACTGCCTTTTTCCATGATTGCATAATGAAATTCAACCGGACAACCATCCATCCCCAGGGATGTGCTGCCTCGAAAGTACCCTTCTCCCAATTGCAGGTTTGGCACTTTCCATACATTCCTGTTTTTTGCGTTATAGATTACCATATGCACTCCTCCTTATCAATAAGCTTCATATTCATTGACAGCCCGATCATTCAACATACTAATCATTATATCTTCCATTAAATGATGAACACATAGATTATATTGCATCCCGTTGTCATATTCTTGTTCAAATGAAGCTCATCAAACGCATATAACCGTTGCTGCAATGCCACCTATCTCTTTCTTATTTAAGTCAATACAATATCCTGTGCTAGTTTATTATTTTCTTGCGTTGTCGAATACTAGGATATCTTTTGTCCGGAAACAATACCATTTAACTTATATCAAACGATCCATAAAAAAGTGATACAAGTAACAAGCCTGAATCCAAAAAAGGATTCAGCTTGTTACTTGTATCACTAATAGCATATACTACAGAACATTCTTTAACATTATGAATTGTTTAGTCTATACATTTTACCACTATATAGGATACGGTTCCCATACCATATCCTATATCCTAATCTACAATAGACTCGGCCCTCGCCCAATCATCAATTCATGTTATCTTCATAGAGCGCAGCAATCGTCCGGTCATACGTCTTCTCACCCGCTTTGGAGAAGAAACATCCGGGAACTTCACCATTGATCGGTGGTAAGCCACGCATTCGCAACATTTTCCGTGTTTCGAACAGGGGTATGTACAGGTGCATTCAATGGTATTATCGCATTTCATGAGCATTCTCCTTCCATAACTTCATAAGAACATTGTATCTCACGAAAAACTCCAGGTCAATAAGCCTGCCTCAGGCGTTCATAAATCTCTCGGATTTCATCCATGGAATATCCATCAACGGATGGACTCACCAAACCTGTCACTCCATCCACTGCTCCCAAGCTGTTGATATAGCAAATATAGCCTTCAACATGCTCAAAGTCCGCCATCAAATCCTCATTGAGGCATCTGGAAAGATAGGCAATCATGCCATACGCAGCCCAGTTGGACACTGCAGCCAGAAGCAGATGTTTCGTCGGAACAATACAGGGTATGATGGATTTCAGTTTCCGACTGATTATATCGGACATTTTTCCCATGCCGATTTCATTTCCGCCGTCTCCGATACCGATGGTCAGGACGTCTTCCGGCAATATTTCGAGGATATGATCCAGAGGCGCCGTATGCTCCTTGATGCTGACTCCTCTCATATTGCAGTAGTCGCCATCGATATTCCTGCCACATCTTTCGATGGAGATGACCACATCCGGTTTCAGCTCCCTAACCAGTTCATTCATTTCTCTTTTGCCTCTTCATGCTTCAATGAAATTCCTCTGGCCGGCAAGCTACCGGGGATGTCATAATCGAAGTACCCTTCACAGTATCTGTCCGTGATCACATATACTTCATACCCTAGTTTTTCAAGGCATTCCCAAGAAAATACGCACCGGGAGGTCCGTCCGTTTCCGCAGCGCCATTCACATAAAAGCGGTCAGAATGAAGACTATTCCTTTCTCAAGGTCATATAGTTCTCTAGCTGCATCCTGTATGTAATGTCCGTTCATTTGCTTTGCAAGCTCCTGGATACCTCTTTTTTCCGAATTTGTCAGCACAATGGTTTCTACAGACAATTCCATTTCCAGCTCTTCACTCCCCTTTTTGTATCTTCATCATCTTCAATGTTGTTCTTATCAATAGCACCTGATTCAATGTACTTAGTATATCATACCAAGATTCTACAAACTGACACTGATAGAAAGATTATGATAATAATCCATAGGCGCAGTCTAACGGTCGAATGCGCCTCAGTGTGAACGCATAATAATTCAATTGATAAGACCATCAAACGGTCGTCTACACTTCAAATTTCTCATAAGTGTCAATCCGGCTTCCTCGAAGGACGCCATATTCGTGTACACGCCATGGATCATATCAAGCAACGGCATGATTCCTACCGCACCAGTACCTTCTCCGAGACCCATGTCACAGATCAGCAGTGGGTTCAGTTCAAGTGCCTCCAGCAGCGGCATTCCCGCCGGCTCTTTGGATACATGGCTTGCGAGCATATAGTCTCTCACGCGGGCATCGAGCTTCACCGCAAGGTTGGCGGCCACACTGGAGATGATGCCGTCGACGACAACCGGTACGCCATAAATGGCTCCACCGATGAAGACACCCGCCATCCCTGCGATGTCCAGACCACCGATCTTTGTCAGCATATCCATCCCGTCCTCGTTGTCCGGCTGGTGCAGTCCGATGGCCTCTTCGATGACCCGGACTTTGTGGTTGACACCCTCTGGTGAAAGCCCAGCGCCCTTGCCGGTCACCGTCCTCACCGGCATGTCCAGCAGTACCGAAGCGATTGCGCTCGAGGTCGTCGTATTGCCGATACCCATCTCTCCTGTGGCAATGATGCCGTATCCTTTATCGGTCAGATCCCTGACCATTTCGATTCCCGCAATAATGCCCTGTTCAGCTTCGTCTTTTGTCATGGCTTTCTCCCTGTAGAGATTGCCCGTTCCTTTTCTCACACATCTGTCGATGACCCGGTCGTTGTCGATATCATTGGCTACACCGACGTTCACCGGATAGACGTCAACGCCTGCGACCTTTGCGAATTGATTGACACATGCCTTGCCTTCCGTGAAGTTCTCCGTAACCACTTTGGTCACCTCATTGCCGCATTGGGAAACACCTTCTGCGACGACACCGTTGTCGGCGCACATGATGACCAGAGCCTTCTTGGAAATATCCGGACTCATAGTCCCCTGCATCCCCGCAATTCTGCTGTAGGCTTCTTCCAGCCTTCCGAGACTTCGGAGGGGTTTTCCCAGTCTGTCAAAATTCTCCTGTGTGCTTTCAATCAGTTGCTCATCCACTTCAACGATACGGTTCAAATACTCAAATAACACGAAAACGCCCTCCTATGAAAGATTCATCTGAGAGCATTTTATCATGAATCCTTGATATAAGATTGTACTAAGTCTACATTTTTGGTCGTTATTTGTTGTCATTCGTCCAGTACAGCATTCTGCATATACATTTACATTGACAGGAGACAGATTTTTGTTTAGGCAAGGAAAGGAATCGGTTATTCATCGTACTCTGTACTAAAGATCTTTCAGCCACATCATCACCCTGTCGCCCCAACCCGGGAACCGTTCGTGGGCATAATCCGGATAGATGACCATCTCTTTCGATGATGTGATCTTGTTGTAGACCGCGAACTGGGTGGACGGTGGGCAGACATCATCCATCAGGCCTGTCGCCATCAGCACTTTTGCCCTGATGCGTTTCGCCAGGTTCTGGATGTCGATATATCCCAGTTTGGTGAAGATCTCTTCATGCCGCTCATGGGTAGGGTCGAATCTCCTCAGATAATCCCTGAGTCCCACGTAGGCCTTCTGGTCCCAGTCCATATCCCATATCCGCTCATAGTCTGACAGGAAAGGATACATGGGGGCAATCATCGCCACCTTCGGTTCAAGAGACGCACATGCCAACGTCAGGGCACCTCCTTGAGAATTTCCGGTCACTGCGACCCTTTTCTCATCCACCTCAGGCATGCTCATGGCAATTCGAGCCATCTGCGCGGTATCCAGGAACACGTTGCGGTAATAGAGCTTTTCCGGCTCATCATCCAAGCCTTTGACGATATGCCCGAAGAGTGTATTGCCGTATACACCTCCGACATCCTCAGACAATCCGCCCTGGCCTCTGCAGTCCATGGCAAACACTGAATATCCCATAGCAACATAGTGAAGCTTCGCATGCCAGTCTCCGGCATTCATGGTGTATCCGTGGAATTGGACGATGGCAGGATGCTGATCCTCAACCTTCACCAGCTCACTGTTGGGCCGGATGTATTTTGCATGAATCCTGGCTCCACCCATTCCGGTGAAATATAGGTCAAAACACTCTGCATACGGCATCTGAAAAACGCTAGGCACCAGTTCACATCCGACACCGAGGACATGCATCTCCTCTATCCCCCTATCCCAGAACGCATCAAAATCTTTTGGACAGGGATTCACTCCCATGTATTCTTTCAGTTCTGCCAACGGCATATCTATTTGCGGCATATCATTTCCTCCTTGACATCATATCATATGCTCAATTATACCTTTAAGCTCCATGAGAAGCCACCCTTTTTCTCATCAAATTGTATCATAATCCATCCCTCCCATCTTGTGACAACTATGCTATAATACAATCAAGAGTATCTGACAGAAGGGAGTGTATAACATGAATGACAAACCCACCATCACCACCATCAAAGACGGCCCATACATTCTGGCAGGACTGGATGAGCTCAGGGATTTCTCAGGAAAATCATCTCCATCAAGTCTCCGGTCAGCTTATGCCGCTGCGGAGCTTCAGAATCAAAACCCTTTTGCGATGGCACCCATGTGAAGCTCGGTTTTAAAGATGACAGGTCCACCATTCACGACAGCAAAACAAGAGACTATGTCGGCAAGAAGATCACCATCCACGACAACCGCAGCATATGCTCCCATCCGGGTTTTTGTTATCAGGACCTGCCCACAGTCTTTGACATGAGCAAACACCCATGGGTCAATCCCGACGGCGACAAGGTGGAGAGCATTATAACCATTATCAAACGATGTCCTTCCGGAGCTCTCAGTTATACCATCGACGGAGTAAAATGCGACAGCTTTTCGGACACCCCATCAGTCCGGGTCCTCAAAGACGGCCCCTATATCGTCAGAGGCCATGTGGAACTGATAGACGAGCGCCAACCGGTATCCAAAGAACACTATTCACTCTGCCGCTGCGGTCTGAGCCATAACAAGCCATTCTGCGACGGCGAGCATTTCAGACAGGGATTCTGGGATGATGGAGTAATCAAGAAATAACCATAATGAATCAGGAGGCTCCCCATGTTTTTCATCGGCATATTCGGCATGCAGCAAGGCAACAAGCAACTACCTAACACGACAAACGTCATCTGCCCGAACTGTCACTCCATGAGCCAGTACGAGGTATATAAGACGTACACTTACTTCCACATTTTCTTCATACCGACCTTCAGATGGAACACCAAATACATCGTCAAGGCACGCTGCTGCAACACGCTGTACGAATTGGATCCGGATGTCGGTCACGCATATGAATCAAACGAAAGCGTTTCGATTCGCGAGAGCGACCTGCATGTCATGCACCAAGGCATACGGGAACACACCTGCCCCACTGCGACAAAACGGTGGATGGCAGTTTCAGGTTCTGCCCCTACTGCGGCAAGGAAATCTAAAACTATACCCCATATCCAGGCAAATCCCGGATACGGGGTATAGTTTGTCATGCATTCGTATGCAGCAGCTCAATGATCTCCGCCTTCAACTCATTGAAGCTTCACTGGTGGTGCACGCAAGAAAATCTCCCTGGTCAAGGTCAATGTCCATCTCCCTGATCACCGTGGCCGGACGGTCAGAAAGGATATAGATCCTGTCCGACAGATACAGAGCCTCTTCGATATCATGGGTGATGAACAGGATAGAGCGGTTCATCTTCCCGGTAACCTCCTTCAGCCACTGCTGCATCTTCAGCTTCGTGATGGCATCAAGACGCCCGAAAGGCTCGTCCAGCAGCATGATCTCATGGTCATTCATATAGGTCCGCATCATGGCTGCCCTCTGTTTCATCCCTCCCGAAAGCTGGTGAGGATAGTACTCCTCGAAGCCGGAAAGTCCGAAGATATCAAAGTACTTCGCAACCTTATCCCGGCTTTCCTTTCGGTTCATCCCATGGATTCTAAAGGGAAGCGCCACGTTGTCGATGATCTTCTTCCAGGGCAGCAGCAAATCCTTCTGGTACATGTAGCTGACCAGGTTTGTCCTGCCGGTGACCTTCTCGCCATCGATGTAGACATCTCCGCTGTCCGGCGCCATAAGTCCGCCTATGATATGGAACAGAGTGCTCTTCCCGCAGCCTGAAGGTCCGAGAATCGATACGAACTCTCCCTGATGGAGATCGATATCGATGTTCTTGATGACATCCAGATTCTCATAGGTGCTGACGATGTTTTCTATTTGAAGTTTGATGTTCTTATTTTCCTGTCGGTAGGAATTCATTCGTAAACGCCGCCTTCGCATCCAGTTCTTGGGAGATGACTCCGTTCTCATACATCCATTCGCCAAACGTCGCCCATACAGCTTCGTCCATCACACCCCATGCCTCACTGTCGGCGATGAACTCATCTGCCAGATAGATCTGGGAGGCAGTCGCAATCGCTTCATCGGTCTCAGGTGCGTGCTTCAGAAGATCCTTCACTGCATCTTCGGGATTGGCAACCGCATAGTCATATCCCTTTGAAGCCGCGGCAAGGAAACGCTTGATCAGGTCAGGATTCTCAGCAATCAATGCCTCGCTTGTGAAAATAAGTGGCGTGTAGAAATTCAGTCTCTCATCGATATCCTGCAGCTTGATGAAGGATATGTCGATGCCCATCTGCTCAGCAGCTACTGCGTCCCATCCATAATAGATCCACTGGAAATCCACATCGTTGGTGATGCTGGTTAAAAAGTCCCAGCTGACGATGTCGATGACTTCAAGTTTATCGACATCCGCACCTTCTTTTTCCATCATCGTCTTGATGAAAGCCGTCTCAATCTCAGTTCCCCATGAACCGTATATCTTGCCTTCAAAGTCCTTCGGCGATACGATGCCTCTTTCACCAAGAGCCGCAAATCCTGAAGTATTGTTCTGGATAATCGCAGAAACGGCTACAACCGGTAACGGATTCTCAGCCGTTCTCGCCTGGGTGATATACTCCTGGAAGGACACACCGAAATGGCCCTGTCCGTTGGCCACAAGGGCTTCAACGCCGCCTTCCGGTGGCTGGATCACTTCAACTTCGATGTTCACATCAGTGAAGTAACCTTTTTCGATCGCCGTATAGATACCTGTGTGGTTGGTGTTCGGCAGCCAGTCAAGGATGAAGGTCACCTTGTCCATGTCCACTGGTTCCTCAGCTTCTTCAGTCGCCTCATCCGTTTTTTGCCCAATGTTTTCTCTGTCGTCTCTTCCTTGGAACCTTCTGCAGCCGTTTCGTCTTGTGATGTACCTGCAGTCGCCTCGGTTTCATCAGCAGTTTTCTCAGTGTCATCATTACCGCATCCGACAACCGCAGCCATCAGACTCATTACCATCATCAATACCATTAACTTTTTCATTTTCTACTCCTTAATATTTGTCTTGTTCCAGGGCATGCTGACTCTCTGCAGCAGTGTCACAAAATAGTAGATCAGCATGCTCACCAATATGATTACCAACACCACCGCGAATACCCGGTTGATGTCAAAGGACTTCTTCGCCCTCAAATAATAGATACCGATACCTTTGGTTCCACCCATCCACTCGCTGATGACCGCACCCATGAAACTATAGGTTGCCGCCACCTTCAGCCCCGAAAAGAAACTGATGATCGCCGATGGGAACTTGACAATACCGAATATCTGCAGCTGACTTGCACCCATGGATTTCAGGAGGTCGATTTCATCCCTGTCCACAGATTCCAAGCCCTCATTTAAACTCACGACAATAGGGAAGAAACACACAAGAATGACCACGAGAATCTTCGGCATCATACCGAATCCGAACCACATCGCAAGCAGTGGCGCAAGCAAATAACCGGTATCGTCTGGGATACCAGGAATATCGGAAACAGCGCCTTCTTCACCGCAGCAAACTGGTCCATGACAAATGCCGTCACAACGGAGAACGCAATGGCGAGCAGCAGCCCGTAAAGCGCCTCCTGAACTGTCGCAGCCAGATGGTCCGCCAAATCTTCCCTTATCTTGAACAGAGTTCTAACCACATCCAACGGATAGGGCAACACAAAATCATTGATCCATCCGAAGGCAACGCTCATATGCCACAGGATCACCAGCGCAATGAGCAGCACTATGGAATAACCGTAATTAGCGATACTTGTAGATTTTTTCATCCATTGTCACACCTTCAGGTTTATAGTCGATTTTGATCATGCTGAAAACCCGGGTTGCGCCTTCTGCGACACAAATCTCCTGAGCCTTTTTCACAATGTCCATCAGAGGTTCCAATTCCCCTTCCATCGTCGTCTCCATCGGACCGACCTCATACTTCACACCGGTGGAATCGATATACGCAATCACCTTATCCACCACATCGTAGATGCGGTCATCCGGTACTCTTGGCAATACTTGTAAACTCACATTGATATCTGCCATAACTGCCCCTTTCATTATCTTTTGCCTTGTTTCTATAATTGAATCATCTAGACTGTTTCATTTGAATGACAAGAAGAACAAACAAAGCGGACAAGTCCACATCAACTCCCTAATCCCTCATACATGAGGGACTTGGCAGCTTTGCCGCGCTGAATGTGGTCACGTAGTGACATCTTCATTGCACATTCATGTGCTTCCATAGTGGAACGCTTTTGTTTCATCTAAATTCCGGAGGAATTTCTTATGAAATAAAAAACCCTTACCGAAGTAAGAGTTTCATTTCATCATCATGACTCCCTCCGCTAGCATTATCTAGACAGGTGATATGGGTCGAACAAGTCCTCTCAGCCGAAATCGGCTCCCCAGTCTCTCGCGGTTTTCGCCGCTTATTCAATTGTCTCTATTATAACAGGATTCCTTGGAAAGTCAATGTTTATGGTGCTTATTCGGCTTTTGTGCAACAAGGGAAATGAAATAGGTGTTTTCGTAGTATGTATAAGACAGTCGGAAACGGTGATGTATCCGGCACTGGGCTTGCGGGGCACAGATCGGTGCGGGACTAAAATCAGGGGATTGCATCCCAGACTTTAGTTCCACACCAATCAGATGACCCGGGTGCCCATTTAGCCGGACACGCCACCGTTTCCTTCTAACTTGGCCAAACTACAAAGACATTCGTTCATTGAAAGCCGCACAATCACCACCAACATCAGTATGGTAGCAAACATCGGCTTTCCTCGTCAACTGGGATTGGCTGCTCACATGAACTTGCCGACTTGACTTGTAGGCTGTTCATAGCGTCAATAACTATCCAACTGTCGCTCACTCAAATAAGCCAGTACATTAAAGCCGCCACCACAAGCGACGGAGAACAGCCGGCGGTGGTGCGGCAACCCTTGAACTGACGTCTTTGTGGTTGATCTAAGAAGCAGAAAACGGTGACATGTCCGACAAAATGGGCAATCGGGTCATCTGGTGGATTTGGGATTAACGTATGGGAACTCGTTCTCGTACGTTGGTCCCGAATCCATCTGTGCCCCGCAAGCCCAGTGTCGGATATGTCACCGTTTTCGTCCGTCTTATATCAACCCCAAAAAGAGGTCTCTTTCAATCTTTGCCGCACAACTCCCGACTATTTGTAGTCCACCCACTCAGATCCATTATCCGCCGAACGCACACAGTTCTCGATGAAACGAACACCTTCAAGGCCCGCTTCAACATCCGGATACCAGATCTTAGCCGCTTCTTCATCTCCACGCAACTTAGCATCGATTGCAATTGCATAACGCTGGTAAAGGTTTGACCATGACTCGAACAGACCTTCAGCATGTCCACATCCGATTCTGTCCGAAGTGACAGCCATATCATCGTGATACAGGTAGCCGTGACCTCTGTCAAGCAGTTGCTTAGGCTGGCCTTGGATCTCGTATACCAGGTGGTTCGGATGCTCATCCCACCACTCGATGGATGCTTTTGATCCAACGACACGGATCTTCTGCTCATGGATCCCACCTGCATTGACTGCAGATACCCAAAGGTTACCAACGGCACCGTTGTTGTAGTTCATGAGAACGACAGCGTTGTCCTCCAACGGAGCTCTTGAAGCGATGAAGCTTTGTCTTGAGCACATCAGCTTCTCGATCTTGAGTTCAGGTATCATGACTCTGCGAGGTAAAGCGCGTGAGTTCCGATATCTCCAAGCACATAAGTAGGACCAGCTTGCTCTGGAGTAACTCTCCACTTAAGGCCAGGATCGTTCTTCTCAACTTCTTCTGAGTGCCATCCGTGGGCAAAAGACATGTTGATGACGCGGATTTCACCAAGGTCACCGTTCTCAATCATCTTTCTTGCCTGATGAACCATTTGATATCCTGTATATCCATAAGTCACACCGATCACAAGGTTCTTCTCTTCAGCAAGAGCTTTCAGTTCCTCTGCTTCTTCAACAGTGAAGCAAAGCGGCTTTTCACATACAACATGAAGACCTGCATTAAGAGCTGCCTTCGTCATTTCGAAGTGAAACTTGTTAGGAGTTGCGATGGATACTACTTGAATTCCGTCTTCTCTCTTCGCTTCTTCTTCAAACATCACTCTATAGTCTGCATAGCATCTTTCAGCATCAAGACCGATGTTCGTACCGAAGTCCACACATCTTTCAGGATTGATGTCGAATGCGCCTGCCACCAATTTGAAAAGGCCGTCGCGAAGTGCTGCTGATCTGTGGATATAACCGATCTGGCTTCCTCTGCCGCCGCCGATCATTCCCCAACGTAATGGTTGCTCAAATTTGATTTCTTCGTTAAACATGGTTTTCCCTCCATTGACTGGTCAGTTTGAACTGACTGAAAATAATACATTGTTTTGCTGCATCGTTTTTATTTACACTTTAAACACCGAAGTGTTCCAAAGCATAACTTCTCATATCATAACTACTTCGAAACATTCATAAGAATCTATAAGAATCGTTATAAAATCTACAAATCATAACCTTCTGCATTCAGGTATCCGATGCTCTTTCTGGCATCTTCAATACTCTGGTCGCATGTCAGCGGATCTCTTTCCTGCTCGATGGTAATCCAGCCTCTATAGCTGATTTCCAAGAGAGCTTGTTTGACCGCCTGATAATCAACGCATCCTGAACCTATCGGACACATGACGCCCATGTTGCAGCCATCGAAAAATCCGATATTCTCGGCAATGACTTTCTTATAGACATCCAGTTGAATATCCTTGAAATGGACATAATCCAATCTTGGACTGTACTTCACGAGAAACTCGGCAGGATCCATCTGGGAATAGTAGAGATGTCCCGTATCAAGGCAAAGACCGACTTCTTCCTCATTCAGATCTTCCATGATCATAGCGATCTCATCTTCGAACTCGATGTATCCACCAGCATGAGGATGAACCACACCACGGACTCCATAGGATTTGGCCAAGACACTGATCTCACGGATATGAGCTGCCATACGATCCCAATCCTCTTTCGGCAGACGCTCCGCTTTGTCCGGATGACCCGCCAATGGATTTCTTTCATCCTTGACCGAATCAATGATGACCAGATATGGTGTTTCAAACCTCTGCCCTTCAACCTGATCGGGTTTCGGCAGTTTCGAGATAAGTTCACAGGTTTTCCTGGTCTTCTCCAGCACCGCTTCATGGTTTTCCTCAGACACCAGATCATCATAGATCGTACCTGCTACGATGGTCAGGTCTCTGCTTCCAAGTTCACCTTCAAGCACCTGAATGTCCAGCGGCATGTAACCGAAAGGACCGAGTTCAAGCCCTTTATAACCTGCAGCCTTTGCATCATCCAGAACCCTTTGATAAACCGGGTTGTTTGGATTTGCAGGATCTTCAACCCCCCAGGCACCCGGCGCACCGGCAATTTTCCAATTCATGGCATTTTTCCTTTCCCTATTAGGCCTATTCTGTTTTTGTAAACGGATGGATGGGGACCATCCATCCGAATATGTTTATTCATATGATCTTTATGCCTTTTGATCTTGATGATTTGCCAAGATCAATCCATCATGTTCTCTACAACAACAGCGGTTCCCTGACCGCCTCCGATGCAGAGGGATGCGACGCCGTATCTGGCCTTGCGTTTTTTTCATTTCATGCAAAAGAGTGACAAGGATCCTTGCTCCCGAAGCACCGATCGGATGTCCTATGGCAATGGCGCCACCATTGACATTGACCTTTTCAGGATCCAGTCCAAGCTCTCTCACAACAGCGATGGATTGGGAAGCGAAGGCTTCATTCACTTCAAAAAGATCGATGTCTTCCACGGTCAACTCAGCTTTTTCCAAAGCCTTTTGGATTGCCTTGATCGGTCCGAGTCCCATCACTTTAGGATCCAGGCCAATGCTGCTGTAACCGAGTATTTTCGCCATAGGCTTCAAGCCCTTATCGCTGGCGTACTCTTCAGATGCGACTACAATCGCTGCTGCACCGTCATTGATGCCTGATGCATTGGCTGCAGTTACCGTGCCGTCTTCTTGAAGCCGGTCGGAGTTTTGCCGCCTGCTCAACCGTAGCACCGTAACGGATATATTCATCTGCATCGAAAACCGTAACATTTCCTCTTCTGTCAGTCATCTCGACAGGGACGATTTCATCAACAAACTTACCGGCTTTTTGAGCCGCTTCCGCCTTGTTCTGAGATGCAACAGCAAAAGCATCCTGCTCATCGCGGGTCAAACCGTATTGATCCACAACATTCTCAGCAGTGACACCCATATGGTAATCATTCATGGCACACCATAAGCCGTCACGGATCATGGTATCAACGACTTTCTTGTCACCCATGCGGTGGCCGAATCGTGCTTCTTCCAAAATATAATTGGACCGGCTCATATTCTCCGTTCCACCGGTTACGACGACCTCGTTGTCACCTGCCTTGATGGATGATGCTCCAAGACCGACACTTCGAAGTCCCGAACCGCATACATGGTTGATGGTAAAGCAGGAAGTCATCTCAGACATGCCGGACTTCAGGCTGCACTGTCTGGCCACATTCTGGCCAAGACCGCCTTGAAGCACACAACCGAACATCACTTCATCGACATCTTCTCCTGTGATACCCGCCCTGTTCATGGCTTCTTTCATCACAAGTCCGCCGAGTTCAACGGCAGGTACACCTTTCAATGTTCCACCAAAGCTGCCGACAGCAGTTCTGACGGCTGATAATATAACTGTAGATTTCATCAATCTTCTCTCCAGACTTTAACATCATCTTCAATGATCAGGGTTGCTTCAGTGACTTTCTGCAGTTCATCCAATGTTGTACTTTCATGGTATTCTACAAGTTTCAAACCTTTTTCAGTCACCTTCATCACCGCGAGTTCAGTCACGATCGTATCCACTCTTCCGACTGCAGTCAGCGGCAGTGAACACTCCTTCAAAATCTTCATCTTGCCCTTGTTGGTGTGGAGCATAGAGATGATGACTCTTTTGGCACCCGTTACCAGGTCCATCGCGCCACCCATCCCGGGCACCATCTTGCCGGGGATGATCCAGTTGGCAAGATTTCCTTTTTCATCCACCTGAAGCGCTCCAAGGACACAAATATCGATGTGGCCACCGCGAATCATGCCGAATGAAGTGGAACTGTCAAAAAACGCTCCGTTGGGAAGAATGCTGGAGTACTGCATTCCCGCATCAACGATATCGAAGGTTTCATAACCGTCTTTAGGTGATCCGCCCATGCAGACCATACCGTTCTCAGACTGGAAGAAAACTTCGATGCCTTCAGGGATATAGTTGGCAACCAAAGTCGGCAACCCGATCCCTAAGTTGACCACATTCCTGTCGTGGAATTCCAATGCAATCCGCTTAGCTATCCTGTTCTTCAACACTTTAACATCAGTAGACATATCGGTCACCTCCCCTTAGAATGTAGTCAACGAATATGCTGGGTGTAGCAATACTTTCTTTATTCAGGGTACCTGCGGGCACCAGCTTTTCAGTTTCAACGATAACGGTTTCAGCAGCTGTTGCCATCACCTGATTGAAATTGTTGCTCGTCCCTCTGTAAGTGACGTTTCCGTAGCAATCAGAAACACTGCCTCTGATCAGGGACACGTCAGCCTTTAATGGCTTCTCAAGCAGATAATCCTTACCGTCAACGGTGATGATCTCCTTGCCTTCAGCTACCATGGTTCCAAGGCCTGTTGGCGTCAGTACGCCACCCAGACCGAATCCGCCGGAACGGATTCTCTCAGCCAATGTTCCCTGCGGAACCAGCTCGACTTCCAGAGTACCTTCATTCATTTGCTTACCCGTCTCTGGATTGAGACCGATATGGGAAGCGTATAGTTTCTTCACACGTTTTGCCACGATCAGTCTACCGGTTCCATGTTCCGGAGTCGCAGTGTCCGTACAGATCAAGGTGATATCCTTGATACCAAGTTCAAGAATATAGTCGATAAGACCTTCCGGAGTACCGCAGCTCATGAATCCGCCGACCATCAGTGTCATGCCGTCAAAAAACAATGTTTTATCCGATCTTTATCTACAACTTTACGCATTTGTCAACTCCTTATCAATTACCATCCAAGCAGACGATACTTGTTCTCGATTACTTTTTTCATCGCCTTCATCGGCTCCTGCATCAACTGGATACGGTCGAAAACTTCAGGATTCTCACTGCAGAAGTCTCTCATCGTATATCCGAAGGCCTGTCTTACAGCGGTACCCAGGTTCATTTTGCCGATACCGTATGTCCTCATCTTCTCGATCTGGTCATCCGGAATTCCTGAAGTGCCATGAATCACCAACGGAATATCAGTTATGCCATCCACCTTGCCCAGGCGTTCAAAATCGATAACCGCTTTTTGCTCACGCATTCTGTGGACGTTTCCGACTGCCACGCAATGCCTGCAGCACCTACAGCATCTGCCATCATCTTCACTTCTTCAGGCTCAGTCAACCGTTCCTCCACCTGAATGTGCGGCTCATGGTATGCTACGCATCCCACTTCCACTTCCAGACTGACATCTGTCGCATCACAGAGCTCTTTAAGCAGCCTGGAATTCTTGATGTTCTCCTCGATGCTCAGTGCGGAACCGTCATACATCACCGACGTATACCCCGCTTGTATCGCTCTTACAACATCTTCCTTATATTTGCCATGATCCAAATGTATACAGACATCTGCGCTGGATTCATTTCCCATCTTACGGTACAGGGCACCATAAAACTTCAAATCCATGAACTCATAGGCATCTCTATTGGTCATCAACAATGCTGGCGCCCCTAACTCTTCCGCCACTTCGATCACGAGCTTGGCATCCTCGAAACCGAATACATTGAATCCCGGTACTATGCATTCATTCTTCGCTGCATAGGCCAGCATCTCTTTCATGTTAACCAGCATCTAACTCCTCCTCGCCTCATACTCTTCTATGAATTGATGAATCTCCTCTTCTGTCGGCATAGCTTCAGAGCATGTGTTTTCCTGTACTACGATCGCAGCGGCACCTGCGCCATAACGCATGGCTTCAACGACATCCTTGCCCTTGATCATCGAACTGATCACACCACCTGCAAAGGAGTCTCCTGCACCCTGTGTCTTAAGTGCGTCTACCGGGAATACCTCTCCAACTCTTGTTTCACCGTTCTTCAGATAAGCGATGGATCCTTCACGCCCGCGCTTGACGATGACAAGTCCCGGCTGGAATTCCATCCAGTACTTGGCTGTCACTGCATCATCCTGGTTTTCCGGAAGGTCAACACCTTCAAGAACATCGAACTCTTCTCTGGTTCCGATCAGCACGTCACACATGCTGGCAGCCATGGAACAGTACAATGAAGTCTCCTGCAGGGAGTTCCATGTATAGGGACGGTAATCCACGTCAAAAAATGTAACCGTTCCGTGCTTTTTCGCCAGTTTCAGTGCAAGGAATACCGCTTCTCTTGATGGGCTTGCTGCAAGAGCCGTTCCTGATACCACCAACGCCTTGGAATTCTTGATATACTCTTCACTGATGTCATTCATCGTCAGCTTTAGGTCAACCGCGCCTTCTCTGTACATGATGATATCGCTGTCGTTCGGAGCTTTGATCTCAACGAATGCCAACCCAGTCTTATGCCCTTCTTTATCGATCACCAGACCGCTGGTGTCAATACCTTTTGACTTGAAATAATTAACTGCATATCTTCCGAATGCATCGTCTGCAACTCTTCCGATAAATCCTGTCTTCACACCATATCTTGATGTGGCGACCGCAATGTTTGCAGGAGATCCACCAACGGTTTTAGTAAACGTCAATGTCTCCTCCAACGGTCTATTATATTCATTTGGATTCAAATCAATACCAATTCTACCAATTGCTACAACATCCAAAGGACGATCTGATTGAAATTTAATTTTCTCCATTGCTTGAATTCTCCTTTTTGTTTAAAAATATAATCCATTTCACTTGTATGAGAGTTTGAACTGACTGTAAACATCCAGTCAGTTCAACTTCTGCATCATTATTCATCTCAATACTATTTGATCATGTAAGACTGATTATTTGCCGCCTCTGTGTCGGATGGAGTCAAGGACAACCGCACCGACGATGATGATCGCTTTGATGATCTGCTGCCAGTATGGTGACACACCGATCAGCGTCAGACCGTTGTTGAGTACACCGATGATCAGGGCACCGATGATGGTTCCCGTAATCGTACCGACACCGCCGTCAAGGCTTGTACCACCGAT
>LQAG01000045.1_pt1 | contig 65819 bp, 85 predicted proteins | sample 1535801 | NCBI WGS metagenome assembly LQAG01 (sample SAMN04331584, study PRJNA305678) | bioreactor metagenome | isolation source: bioreactor_3 inoculated with Wadden Sea sediment 1st replicate of a... | place: Germany:Bremen
TAGTACAACATAGCCGTGATTTTGAGAAGTGATCACAACCTTATCTCTTATCAGGTCTTTTACTGGATGATTGCCTCCCCTGTGGCCGTATTTAAGCTTAACTGTGTCACCGCCAAAAGCCAGACATAGGAGTTGGTGTCCAAGACATATTCCAAATATAGGTTTTTTATTTAGAAGTTCTTTTATGGTTTCCACTGTGCCTGTAAGCTCTTTGGGATCGCCAGGTCCGTTGGATAGGAATATACCATCTGGATCAATACTGAGTATATCTTCCGCCTCTGCGTCAGCAGGGAATACAGTCAACTTTAGCCCTCGAATCAGCATGGAATTAAGAATATTTCTCTTTATACCAAAATCCATAACAGCCACATGCTTTCCATTCCAGTTTCCGGTTCCAACGTGTAAGCTTTTTCAGTGGTAACATTCATCACTGCCCCTGTTAACTGAAAACCTTGCAGGCTTTTTATTGTTTCGTCTATCTTGAATTCATCCACTATGATCTTGCCAGCCATAACACCAATATCTCTGATTTTTTTGTCAGAGCTCTTGTATCAATGCCATCTAGGGCAATTATGCCTTCTCTACAGAGGAAATCTTCTAAATTGTCCTGACTTCTCCAGTGGTCTTCATCATCATATAACTCTCTGACAACAAATCCCTTTACATAGGGCTTTCTCGATTGATTATCCCCATCAAAGATGCCGTAATTTCCTATAAGGGGATATGTCATAACAACAATCTGGCCATAATAAGATGGATCTGTTAATATTTCCTGATACCCTGTCATGCTTGTATTAAATACGACTTCCCCTGGCTCTGCATCAAGTGCACCCCAGGCTCTGCCTTCATATATAGTGCCATCACTTAGCACCAAGTAACCCTTTTTCATGTCAGCCTCCAATTTCTCACTCTGGATTTTATTTTCCAGAGTTTAACCATTCGTTCGTTTTTTCTATCATGAGCAAGACTTGTGATTTTGAGGTTGATCCATAGGATTTCTTAGCTTCTACACAGTTTTCTATTTCTATTCGCTTATAAATATCTTCTTCAAAGAGATCAGAGAACCCATTGAGTTGATTTAATGTTAAATCGGTCAAGGTGATTTTTTCTTTGTCACAGTATAGAACCATCTTGCCTATCACTTCATGGGCTGTCCTAAAAGGCATACCTTTAGAAACGAGATAATCTGCAGCATCTGTGGCATTTAAAAAGCCTCTTTTGGTTGCATCCAACATATTTTCACTCTTAAAGACTGTGGTTTGCAACATCTTCGTGAAGATATCCAGTGAGAGTTTTACATCTTTCACCGTTTCAAATACAGGCACCTTGTCTTCCTGCATGTCTTTGTTGTAAGCAAGTGGCAGGCCCTTCATGACACTTAAAAGTCCCATCAGTCTTCCATAGACAGTGCCCGTTTTACCACGGATGAGTTCCGCTGCATCTGGATTCTTCTTCTGGGGCATAATGCTGCTACCTGTGCTGTAAGCATCATCCAGTTCAACAAACTTGTACTCCCCTGAGCTCCACAGAATTAATTCTTCCGAAAAGCGACTCATATGCATCATAATCAGAGAACATGTATGGAGAAATTCGATTGCAAAATCTCTATCACTCACCGAATCCATAGCGTTGAGTCCTACTTCATCAAACCCTAGAAGTTCTGCTATATAAGCCCTGTCCGTTTCATAACTCGTACCGGCCAGTGCTCCTGCACCAAGCGGTAAGACATTCAACCTCTTGTATGCGTCGCGCAGTCTTTGTGTGTCTCTTTTAAACATTTCTGCATAGGCCATCAAGTGAAAGCCAAGACGAACTGGTTGTGCAGGCTGTAAGTGCGTGCACCCAGGGAGAAATGTATCAATTTCCTGGCTAGAAACATCTGTGAAGGTCTCTATCAGTTCTAAAAGAAGGTCTTCAATTTGATCTGAAGCCGTCTTTACATACATTCTCAAGTCAAGTGCAACTTGGTCATTTTCGACTTCTTGCCGTATGAATTTTTTTAGCTAAACTGCCTATGCGTTCCGTTAACAGCGCTTCAATATTCATATGAATATCTTCATGAGACACCTGAAATTCAATGCGCCCCTCTTGGATATCATCTTTCAATTCATCTAGGGCCTTGTGAATGCTTTCAAGCTCTTCATTTGTTAGAATCCCAATTTTACAAAGCATGGCACTATGTGCCTTACTGCCCATGATGTCTTCTTCATATAGTTGCCAGTCAAATTGTATGGAACTGTTGAAATCATCCATTAGAGATGAGGTTGCATTTTGGAATCTCCACCCCAGAGTTTCATATTATGTGCACATCCTTCTCACTGTCTTTTGCTTCTTTCTCAGCCTTGTTAATCGCCTTGATTTTAAGAGGCAATGAGAATAGATTGATAAAGCCTTCTGCATCAAACTGGTTGTAAACATCATCTTCACCGAAGGTAACAAAATCTTCGTTATAAAGACTGTTTTCGGATTTCGTAGCTGCAACAACACACTTGCCTTTAAAAAGCTTGACCTTAACATAGCCTGTAACCACTTGCTGAGTCTGGTTTACAAAGGCATCTAGACATTCTTTTAGCGTTGAGTGCCATAAACCATCATATAGAAGTTCTGCATACTTGTTGGCAACAGTCTTTTTGAAACTCATAGTGCTTCTATCAAGCACCAGTTTTTCAAGATGTTTGTGCGCTTCATATAAAATCGTTCCACCTGGTGTTTCATACACACCTCTTGATTTCATACCAACAAGTCTGTTTTCTACAATATCAATTATGCCCACACCATGCTTGCCACCAATTTCGTTGAGTTTATAGACCATTTCAAGCGGTGTGCACTTTTTCCCATTTAGCAGGACAGGCTCACCTTTTTCAAAGCCTATTTCAATACATTCCGGTTCATCTGGTGTGTCTTCGGGCTTGGCTGTCAGTTTGTACATTTCTGGATTGTGCTCATTCCATGGGTCTTCTAGTTCCCCACCTTCATGGCTTAAATGCCAAACATTTTCATCACGGCTGTAAATGTCTTTTTTTGTCACAGGAATAGGAATTCCATGCTTTGATGCATAGTCAATACAGTCTTCTCTGGATTTAAGATCCCATGTTCTCCACGGTGCAATGATTTTTAGGTATGGATCAAGAGCCTTAATTGTTGTTTCAAAACGAACTTGATCGTTTCCTTTACCTGTTGCTCCGTGAGCAATTGCAACAGCGCCTTCTTGCTGGGCTATTTCTACAAGTTTCTTAGAAATGAGTGGTCTTGCAAAGGCTGTACCGAGGAGGTAATCATCCTCATAGACAGCACCAGCTTTTAAACCTTTAAAGACATAGTCCTTAACAAACTCTTCTTTCACATCTACAATATAAGCTTTGCTTGCGCCTGTTGTCAGGGCTTTATTTTTTACTGCGTTAAAGTCTTCTGTTTGACCAACGTCCACACAAACTGCTATAACCTCAAAACCATGTTCTACCTCTAACCATTTTAGAATGACTGATGTATCTAACCCACCTGAATAAGCCAATACGACTTTTTGTTTGTTCATAATTATTCCTCCTAATGTATAAATATTGAGTTTATTATAGCAGATATATTCATACAATCAAGAGTTTTTATGAAATTTTTATAAATATTTATTCAGATATGTGCATATACCTACAGTCTCTCTTGCTCTGTTTAAAACAATCTAACCTTTAGCTAACACCCATTATATGTTATTTAATGCATAACTATTGTATATATACACCTCCCTGTATAAATGATCAGCCCATAAATGATTCTTGACATGTGCACATAATGTTCCTATTTAATGCACAAAAAAACACCGGTATTAAACCGATGTTTAGAAATCAAAATGTCATTAGAACCAATAGCAATAATAGGATCTATTAAATTATCCAGTGTAATAATCGTGGCAAAGTGGAAAACAAAAACAACAAAGAAGCTGAAAATAGCACCCTCGAATTGTCTGAATTTATTGACAACAATCTTGCAGACAATATGTTTCATATCAATTAAATCAAAATCGATAAAGTCAAAAGCTCTTTCTTTTAAATGACTGTTTTGAAACATTCTTTTTGCCAGCACCTGCTGTCACCCCTTTCTTACACTTCAACAAATTATACATGATACATTGTCAAGAATCAAGCTTTTCAGGCAATTGCCACCCCTAAATAAATTGTAATATATCAACTTTTTTAGTATAATAGGAATTGTATTACATTTCTAAATTTTATGATTTCATTCCGCACACTTGATGAAAGTCAAGGTCGCAAAGCTATGGGTCTAAGGGGCTTCCTATGACTGCCAGGCTGCAGTAAGGCATGCCTGCTGGGCGTGTTTTTTATTTGGGCAACATGCAAAATATCATTTAAGAGTCCTCCTCATAACATATATAGATATTTAAAAATCAAAACTCTATATACGATATGACGAGGGTGTGGATCTGCAATTTTGCAAGCGCCTGATTTATTATTTGTACTAATTTCAGCAGTGATACACTGCAAACAAACTGGTAATCAAGTTGAGGGTCTTGTTATCAAATAGTTTGTCTTATGGACGTAAAGCGGGTATTTTGGAGGAGACGTATGAAACTAAGAGCAAAACTCATGTTAATGTTTGTCGCTATCATCATTCTTCCTATGGTGGCCTTAGGAGGGCTGACATATGAGAAGACCTACTCTATCATTAAAGACGATTTGAGTCTCACGGCAGGAGAGACTCTGAATCAGGTTGAGAATTCATTGAATCACTTTCTAAATGGTTATGAGAAAAGTATTGATCTCGTACGAAACAATGTCAATGTCAAGGCCGCAATGTCCAATCAAATGCGTGTGCCTGGTATGGAAAGTATACTCGTTAGCTATACAGAGGCCTTTCCAGAAGTAAAGAATGTCTATATTGCTTATGCAAACAAGGATTTCTATATTCGTCCTGCTGTTGAACTGCCTGCTGACTATGATCCGACGACACGCCCTTGGTATACGAAGGCAATCGCAGAAAATAGGATTATTTGGACCGACCCATACAAGGATGCAACATCAGGTGAAATGGTTATTTCAGCCGCTGCACCTATTGATAATGGTTCTGGGCGTGTGACTGGCGTTGTTGCAATGGACCTTAATCTTAGTGCCCTGAGTTCAGAAATTTCTAGTATTAGTGTCGGTAAAACTGGATACCCAGTTGTTATCGCCCTGATGGTAAAACCATCGTCCATAGAGTGCCAGATGTGATAGGTAAGGAGATTCCAATTCCAGAACTCGCCACATTTGTCAGCGAAACCCAGATGGCATTCTGCCATACACCTGGGAGGGCATCGATAAAATTGCTGTGCTTCGCACTATAGATCGCTTGGGGTGGAAGGTGTTTACAACAAACAATGTAAGCGAAATCCAAGACAAGACCATTCCAATTCTCACAAGACTCATGGTGGTGGCGGGTGTTTCCCTAGCACTAGCCCTTCTTGCATCATTTGTTTTTGCTGGTAATATTACAGCACCAATGAAAAAACTTTCCTACGCTATGGAACATATTAAAAATGGCGATTTAACCGCGGATGTGAAAATTAACAGATCAGATGAATTTGGTGTCTTGTCTAAAGACTTTGAAGCCATGATGCAGTCTGTCTGTCAACTGATTTCTAACGCTCAAAACGTGGCTTCTGAAGTCATAGGGGCTTCATCTGACCTTGCGGCCAGCAGTCAACAGGTTAGTGCATCTTCTTATGAGGTGGCACGGACGGTTGATGAAATTGCCCAAGGGGCAAGCCAGCAAGCCTCTGAAGCTGAAGAAGGGGCCAATAGAGCCGCTGGTCTTAGCGAAAGTTTGGTGCACTATCAAGCAGTCGAGATGCCATCATCTCAGATACTGGTGCCGCCCATAACGCCGGCGAGGAAGGCCGCGACGCAATGAAGCAACTTAAAGAGAAAACCGATGATAACAACGAGGCCATTTCGCGTATTGAAAAAGCCGTTACCAATTTGGAAAATCAGACCAATAATATTAGTGAATTTGTTGATACGATACGATCTATCGCTGAACAAACCAATCTTCTTGCCTTAAACGCTTCTATAGAAGCGGCACGTGCAGGAGAACACGGACGTGGCTTTGCAGTTGTTGCCGATGAAATTCGTAAGCTTGCAGAAGACTCTAGCACCGCTGCAGAGGAAGTGCGTACAATTGTGGAACTTATTTTAGACGAAAACAACAACACCAACGAGATCATGAATGATGTTCGTACCCGTTCTGAAGAACAAAGCGGCGCTGTTGGCTTAATGGGAAGTTCTTTTGATAAGATCACCGAGGCCATTGAACGCATTAATTCAAGAATGACTGAGTTTGATGGTATCCTGGACCAAGTCAACCACGACAAGGAATCCATTGTAAGTGCTATTGAAGGCATCAGTTCCGTATCAGAAGAAACCGCTGCTGCATCTGAAGAAGTCAGTGCCAGCGTTCAGCAACAGTCTAGTGCAGTGGATGAAGTGGCCCGTGCCGCTGAAAACCTAAACATGATGGCTGACCAGCTTAATAAGGAAATTGCTAAGTTTACTATTTAAAAACACTAGAGATAACTAGACATAACTTTGTGAAAGTCCAAAATGCCCTACAAGAAATGCATATAGCATCTTGTAGGGCGTTTTTATTGTTATGTCCATCCAATATAAGAAAGTGGTGATTGTGCGCATAAAATTAGGGATGCATGAAAGCATCCCCAATTATATAAAACTTCAATTAAATACAAGCCAAGTATTTAATCCATTTAAATTTACTTAATCATGTCCATGCCAGCTTTGATTGCCTGAATGTTCACATCAACAAATTTTGGCTTTACAGTTGTCTTAATAACATCTTCCCAATCAATTTCGTTTAGACCCATAGCCTTAACGAGAGCACCCAGAAGAACGACGTTTTGTGTTCTGATGTTGCCAAGTCCAACTGCGATTTCTGCAGCCTTGATTGCAGTTGTATCCGCCTTGTTTGATAGGGCCTCTACAACACCTTCTGGATAATCAGAAGCACCAGCTAGGATTGGTGCTGAAGGGATACGGTAATCATTGACTACAATTTTCCCATCTGATTTTAGGAATTCAAGCCATTTGCCTGTTTCCATTGTTTCAAATGATACAAGGATGTCAGCTTGACCAAGACCAATAATTGGTGACCAACCTTTCACCGAAGCGTACCTGTGTCGTTACAGAACCGCCACGTTGAGCCATACCGTGTACTTCTGACATTTTTACATCATATCCTGCAGAAATTAGACCTGCAGAAAGAATTTTAGAAGCTGTGATGATACCTTGACCACCAACGCCGCAAAGTAGAATATTCTTAGTTTCTCCCATGATTATTCACCTGCTCTTTCTATTGCATCGAATGGGCAAGCTTGTAGACAAACTTCACAGCCTACACACATATGCTCATCAATCTTCGCCTTCTTTGTTTCTTTATTGAGCTGATCGCTGGACAACCAGTTTTTGTACAAATCTTACAGCCCTTGCACTTGTCTTCTACAACTGTACAAAGTTTTTTCTCAAGACCAAACTCTTTATAGTCTGCATCAGAGAACTTCTTAAGAACGCATGGCCATCTTGTAAATAAGAACAGAAGGACCATCAAATGCAAATGCTTCTTCTAGGGCCTTGTCTACTTCTTCTAAATCAAGTGGGTTAATTGTCTTAATATGTTCAATACCAATTGCACTTACAAGCTTAGGAATATCAATTTCCTTAGCAGGCTCACCCATCAGTGTGAAGCCAGTACCAGGGTTTTCTTGGTGACCAGTCATACCAGTGATTCTATTGTCAAGGATAACTGAAACTGTATTGCCCTTGTTGTAAGCCACGTCAATTAGTGAGTTCACACCTGTGTGGAAGAATGTAGAATCACCAATAACACCCACAACACGCTTTTCAACATTGTGCTTTTCGAATGCTTTTTGAGCACCGTGAGCCATTGAAATTGACGCACCCATGCAGACACATGAATCTAGTGAATTTAGAGGCTCAGCAGCACCAAGCGTATAACATCCGATATCGCCTGTTACGACAACGTTCTTCTTCTTAGAAAGTGCATAGTAGAACCCTCTATGAGGACATCCAGCGCATAGTGTTGGAGGACGGCTTACTTTTTATCTTCTTCAATATGCATTGTTTCACGCACTTCACCCAGTAGGGCTTCAGCAATAATATCAGGGTTGAGTTCTCCGATTCTTGGAATCTTTTCCTTACCGATGCACTCAATGCCAGCTGCCTTTAGTTGTTCTTCAATATATGGCTCAAGTTCTTCGATAACGTATAGTGTTTCCACCTCATCAGCGAATTCCTTGATTTTCTTCATTGGTAGTGGATGAGTAAATCCTAGCTTAAGGTAAGACGCTGTATCACCAAATACTTCTTGAGCGTAAGTGTATGCAACGCCAGAACTGATGATACCGATTTTCTTTTCATTCCATACAAAGTAGTTTAGGTCTGTTTCATTAGAGAATTTCTCTAGTTCAACAAGTTTGTCTTCAACGATTGGGTGAAGTCTTTTTGCATTTGCAGGTGTAGCAATCCATTTAGCAGGATTCTTCTGGTATTCCTTAGCACCCACTTCTTCTCTTTCACCAAACTCTACAAGACCCTTTGAGTGACAGATTCTAGTTGTCATTCTAAATAGGATAGGCGTGTCATACTTCTCAGAAATTTCAAAAGCAGATTTGATCATATCTTTTGATTCTTGAGAGTTTGACGGCTCCATACATCCGATTTTAGAGAACTTAGCATAATATCTATTATCTTGTTCATTCTGAGAACTATGACATCCTGGATCATCTGCTGATACAAGGATGAATCCACCGTTTACCCCTAGGTAACCTAGAGTGAACAGTGGGTCAGCTGCAACGTTAACGCCAACGTGCTTCATTGCCGCCAGTGAACGTGCACCTGCCATTGTTGCACCAATAGCAACTTCCATAGCAACTTTTTCGTTCGGAGCCCATTCACAGTAGATGTTTTCTTTATACTGTGCAACATTTTCTAGAATTTCAGTACTAGGTGTACCTGGATAAGCTGATGCAAATGTACAGCCTGCTTCATAGCAACCGCGTGCGACCGCTTCGTTGCCTGTCATGAATTCTTTCATGATTCACTCTCCTTTAACTACTTATGTGCTGCAATTACACTACCGAGTGCAATTGAGTTTAGTTTAACTTGTGCAGAATCCGCGCGCGATGTTAGTACCACAGGCACCTTAGCCCCCATGATGATACCCGCTGAATCCGCTTTTGCCATATATGTCATTGCTTTGCCGATGCCATTACCCATTTCGATTGTTGGAACCATAAGAACATCTGCATCCCCTGCAACGTCACTGTCAAATCCTTTAATGCGAGCCGCTTCCTTTGAAACTGCGAGATCAAAAGCAAGTGGTCCTTCCACCAGTACACCCGAACCAAAATCACCATTTTCACCCATTTTTTGAAGGGCATCAGCATCCACTGTTGCTGGCATTTTCGGGTTAACCTTTCCTTGGCAGCCAAGCATGCCACTTTAACAGGTTCTGCACCCATGGCTTTAACAACCTGAACAGCGTTTTTGACAATTTTACCCTTTGCTTCAAGATCAGGTGTGATATTCATGCCACCATCTGTTAAATAAATTAGCTTATGGTATGACTCAACTTCATAAACCATAACATGACTAAGTTGACTGTCTGTTCTTAGACCAATCTCTTTATCTAGGACTGCTTTTAGTAGAATAGCCGTATCAATAAGACCCTTCATCAGGAAGTCTGCATGACCATCACTAACCAGCTTTACTGAAATTTTTGCTGCTTCTTCAAGTTCTACCGCTTCTACAAGTTCATAATCTTCAATATTCAGACTATTTTTCGCAGCAAGTGCCTTAACCTTTTCGATATCTCCGACAAGCACTGGATCAATCAGTCCTTGTTCCGCTGCTTTACACACAGCTACTAGTACGTCTTCGTCCTGCGCTGCAGCTACAGCAAGCTTCATTGTTTGCTGGTTCTTAGCAGCATTCAGAGATCTGCAATTCTTAATCATTCGAGACACTCCTAACATTTCGTTTCTACGAATTTGTAAAATTTTTTAGTAACAGTTCAATATTTTTTTTGAATTCAATTCATTTTACAATATTTTTTGAATGTATTCAACATGTGTGTAAGAAACTTAATCACTGATTTTGTATTTTTTTGAAGTACATAATTTCACTTGGCAACAATTTACCTTTGATTTGGATGAATTGTTGTTCTGTACATTATCACGTTCCCTATCCGCTTAAAAAAACAAAGTTTCTTACGTTTCTTCCCCCTAGACCCTTTATTTTGCCTTCATTATAGCCGGTCTCCCTGCAAATAAGAAACTTGCTATTTTCCCTCCATACCTGATGATTATGATGAAAAAAAGGATGAAGGCTTCTAGTAAAGCCTCTTCCTTTACACTGGTCTTACTCGGTCATGACCACAAAAATAAATTGACTGCCCATAAAAAAAGTCGCCTTAAAATTCAACAAATTGTTGAATTGTCAGACGACTATTGCTCGACAGGCCTTTCAGCCTTCTTATTCATTTCTCATTTGGAAGGCTTTGTAGCCCTAGTGCTGTGTTGAACCTTCTTGCTCGATGAGCATTTTAACTTGTCTGAGCCATGCGCTTGAAACCTCATCTTCTGGATCAAGCTTTACTGACTCTTCTATTTTATCAAGGGCATCGTAGTATTCTCCACGTTGTATATGAACAATACCAAGATTACATAGAATCTCATTATTCTTAGGTTTCACTTTTAAAGCCTCTTTAAAGTATCGTTCCGCCTCATCGAAATGCCCCATGGTCATATAGCAAATCCCAATTTCATTCATTGTATCCACATGGCCTGTGTTGAGGTTAAGAGACTGTTTATAATAGTGGAGTGCTTCATCATACATCTCTTTTGACGATAGGCCAAACCAACGAAGAACATGAGATTCCACCACTCAGGTAGTCTTCAAGTAGAGGGCTAAGGTGTTCTAACCCTTCATCTGAAAATCCTTCAATGACCAGCTTATAGCCCTTTTCATACTCAAGCTTCGCATCTATATTCCGAAGGGTATTAATTATTTCAACCTTTTGATCGTCTGTCAAAGTGTCCGACTTCATAGCCTGAGCCCATATGGCCTCCGCACGGCCATAGGCTTGATCATTAACATAATGAAAACCCAAATGATAGCCTGCAAGTGCAAAACCATTATCCACTTCTATGCAAGTTTCAAGAGCCTGGCGTGCAGCCGCTGTAAACTGCTTGTAAATGTTTTCATCTTTTTCATGCTCGATAGCCAGTTCTTCACAAAGTCTTGCCAGATTGTAGAGGGCATCAAGATTTCTTGCATCAAAAAGCATGTAAGCTCTAAGACGAACCACAGCATTTAATTTTTCCTCTGCTTGGGCAAGGGCTAGGGCATCTGCAAGTATTCTCTTTTTAAATCAGCATCTATGCTTTTTAGAAAGGCCATGTAGGCTTCTTTATATGGAAAAGCTGTGTCAATTCCCATGATATGAACCATGGCTTCCATGATGGATGGAAGGGAAATATCAGCCCCTTGATTGCCAGATACTTTGCTGACCATATCTCGAGTCATAAATGGCACTGGTGTGCCCGTCGGCAACTTCACATCTCCCATAGCTTCAATGGCTGATTCTTTTAGTTCTATAAATACAACTTCATCCGTTTTTTCTTTTAATATATTATCCAGTTGCGAAAACATATTGCCTCCTCTATCCTTTTTAGCTTGCAACAATCATATGGAGTCTGTTTACAGACAAAAACTGCCGACACAGTCGACAGTTAGATTTTAACTCATTCATACATTATATTATAATCCATAAGAATTAATAATCCAAAACATTGTGACCTGAATTATTAGAATATCACTCTATTCACATTCTTGTCTATTATTTTATTCCTGTAAAGTTCAAAATAATCATAGTCACCCCATCTTAAGATGTGAACCTCTTTATCAGACGCTTGCACGTGTAAGTCAGATATGTAGTCATTGGAGACCTTGATGCCATCACATGCCACAATAACCTCTCGGCGCTCTGCTTTTACAATCTTAAAATCAAGAACTGTATCAATTGGCACAACCATAGATGCCTTTAGAGGACGATTGACGCTGTTGTCGTTTGGATTTAGCGGGGTAATTTGATAAACAGGCAGCTCAGAATGTGTTGCCACACCGCCTGCCCAAATGGCATAACCTGTTGCTCCAATAGGAGTGGATAAGATAAACCCATCCCCAGTGAAATAGTTAAACGGCTTTCCATTTATGTACATACGGGCTTCCATAAGCCTTGGTTCAAGATGCTTAATAAGTATTTCATTAAAGGCATAGCTTGATAATGTGTCTCCATTGACAGTGGTCGCTTGAACTTTCATAAGCGGATAAGACTGGAGTTGGTAATCCCCTGATTTAAGTATATCAACGACGAGTTCAGGCTTTTGCGGTGGAACACTCGGCAAAAATCCAAGAGTGCCTGTATTTATACCTAAGAATGGAATCCGCTTTAGACGAAACTTTCGAATAGCACTTAACATGGTGCCATCGCCACCAATTACTATAATAATGTCTGGATTCTCTCGACTTAGAATAAACCCATTTTGCCTTAAAAGCTTCATGAGCTTCTTTTTGACAATCATCGTGTCTTTTTTTTCTGTTGTGGTGAATTAAAATTCTCTTCATTGTGCACCTGCTTTTTTTTTAGTCTCTATTAATATGGCGCATAAATAGACGCTTTCTCCTAGTGGTTGTGCTTAACATTTCAAAGAGGAATCCTCTATAAACCATCATATATCCTAGTATGGCTTGAACCAAAATAGCAATCAAGACTATGAATAAGGACGTCTGCATGGCAAAAGGTAAACCTCTTAGTGTTGTTGCGAATAGTAGATTGATACCCCGATAGATGCCATAACATGCACCACCTAGAACAATATTTGGAACAAACCAATCAATCCAATTTTCTCGAATAAAGCTAAATGCATACATAAAGCTATCAAGCTCACCTAAATGTTTTTGGTAAAGCGTTTCTGGAAGTGGATTAAATAGAACAAATGCAACCACTTGAGCTATCAATGTAATGAGACCAAATGCAGGTATAAGCATTCCAAATGGCTGAGCCAGAGTCATAACTGCAAACTGTGCCACCCAAATAATAAGCAGAACAACCCATACTTTTCTGAAATAGACCTTAAATCCATGTTGGAAGTCGTCTTGTGTGAATTGACCTGTGCGAACGATTCTATTCATTAGGAATAAGTAATTTGAGAACACGGCACTTTGAAAAAGCGTCATGATCAATCCTCCGAATATGCCAAAGAGTCCAGCCACTTGTGCCACAACCATGACAGCAATCATATAAAAAGCGCCGACCACAAGTAGACCTGGGTTGTTCTTCACGGCCTTTGTGCTTTTTTTAAAGGCCAATTTATTTGTTATTAAAATATCCTGTAAAACAGACATAATATCACCTCTTTTAAATGACGTAGTATTGACTCACTTCAAAGACACTCTTATTTTGATTGTAATTAAATAAAATCCGCGTCTCTTCTTTTTTGATATCTTTCAAATTGAAATCTGACTCTATAAGGTTAAGAATATTATAGTCAAAGATCTCAAATCGAACCTTTTAACAATCTGTTTGGCGGTCATACCCTTATACTCTGGTAAATAGGTCCTTATGTTCTCTTCATTCTGTAAAAAAGCATGGGTGAAATGCCTAAACTCAAGACTTTCTTTTTGAACATAAAGTTTCCGCCTTGATGATTGTCTCACATAATCAAACTTGACCAAGGCCTCGAATACCTCAGGGCTTTTAAGTCCCACTGCATGATAAAACTCTAGGAGAATTTCATACATAGCATCTTGATTATGTGCCTTATGGTGCCACCCATTTTCATGCCAATGGTCAGACAGCATCTCATAAAGTTTCGACGGCGCAATGCCATTTACCTTTAATATAAAATCCAATGAATAGGTAAATTTTTGATTGTTGTAATAATGTTCAACCATGTCCTCAATTCCCTTTAGCCGTATCATGTCCTCAAAACTCAGGCTTGAAGTGGCCATGATTTCATAAGGGGTTGCTCATTAAATATATAACCATAATCATCTTTTCTTTTTCTTAAACCAGACCCCTTTAGGAGCTTTAAAAAAACCGAGTTGTAACATCTCTGGTCTAATGGCGTAAACATCATCAAACGACTTAAGAAAACGGTCGTAACTTTCGTATGGCAAACCGGCTATCAAATCGAGATGCAAATGAATGTTTCTATAGGATTTGATTCTTTTGCAAACATCTTCAAGCTTACTAAAGTCCACATAGCGATGGATCTCTTTTAGGGTTCGTTCATAGGTGCTTTGAACGCCAATTTCAAAATTGAAAAAGCCCTGGCCGAACACACTTTAGAAAGTCCACTGTTTCTTCATCAAGTCTATCTGCTGTGATTTCAAAATGAAAATTCGTATAACCATTGTCTATTTCATGAAGGTATTTAAAAATCTCCAGGCTTCTTTTTTTATCTGCATTAAAGGTCCGGTCTATAAATTTGACCTGCATGACCTTATGATCCACGAAAAAACTCAAATCTTTCTTCACCCGATCTAGTGAGAAAAAACGGACCCCTTTTATGGTCGAAGACAAACAGTACTGACAATCGAAGGGACAGCCCCTTGAACTCTCATAGTAGAGAATTCGGTTATCAAGACCTTCAAGGCTCTCATAGGGAAATGGGATAATATCAAGCGTCTCTATTAAGGGTTCATCAAATGTGTTTATAATATCACCGCTGGTGTTCCTATAGTTTATTCCCTTTAAACCAGTAAAACTGTCCTCTTGTCCATCCGCTGGGTATCCCTTTTCAAGATAGGTTTCAATAAGCTTTTGAACGCTTTTTTCTCCTTCTCCACGAATAATTAAATCCACAAAAGGATGGTCTTTTAAGAAACTTAGTGCTTTCATAAGTCACTTCTGGACCACCATAGAATATTTTTATGTGCGGAGCAACCTTCTTTAAGTTCTTGGCAATGATGTTGGTGCTTTCGACATTCCATATATACACCGAGAACAAGACCACATCATAGTGTCCCGTGTAAATTTCCCTTACAATATAATCAAGTTGATTGTTAATTGTATACTCATTCAAAGTCACATCTGCCCCGCAATTTTTTTAGCATTCCGCTTATATAACGCAGTGCCAAAGAGGAATGTGTGAACTTGGAATTTAGGGTGGTTAGTAATAATTTCATTGTACTGCCTTTCCATATTATATACCGTCATCTGACGAATTTCATGAAATGTTTACATTTCGTGAACATCAGTTATTATGCGCATTTGATTCTATGGTATTATACCACGCCTGCCCCTAACCTTGTAAATTTTCTGAACCTTAAGCATTGTATACATTCTTACAGAATATTTATGATATAATACTCAAAAGAATAATCGACAATACATAGCTATAAGAAGGAGGGCACCTATGGCGATCATGTCATCTCGACTTATACGGCACGAAATGTGCAAAGAAGAGTTGAAAAGACTTGGTGCACGCGTACTTGATATACAAGGCATCATGTTCTATGTAAAGTTTAAGATTAACGGCACTAAAATATCATATGTTTATCATTTGAATAAGGACAACACATTTTTCCTGGAAAGAATCAAGCCTTACACTTGTGCTATCGGCGATTACGATTCTGAAGAAGATGTGATTGATACCATTCGTGTTGACATCAAACAGTTTAAAAATGCCATGAACAGTTCCAATTTTGAATCTTTTATTGAAGTGGATCAGCATATTTCTAAACTTGTTCGACTCTTTGAAGATTTATACTTATATTATAACGTTAGCAAGGAAGATATTAATCAGGTTAATACCGAAATTAACAAAGTTCTTGAAATGATTAATGACGTTCAGGAAAAAAGTGAACGGGTATACTTTGAAAAGGATCCCGATGTGCTTTGTAAAAACTGTAAATTCTAAATCTATTCAAAATGACTTAAGAATTATTAAAAGGGATAATTGCCTCCATGGCATTTATCCCTTTCATTTTGTGTCCTTCACCCTTCAAACACCTTCATAAGTCTTACTCTAGCTTAAAAGTAACGCTGTTGTTGGGTCTTGTATCACGAATACTAAAGGTCAACTCCAAAGGCTGTCCATTCCTTTGCACAGGGCAAACAAAATTTTCCTGAATGCTTGCCACACCATCAATTTTTTCATTTTCAAATTGATCATGCAGACTGACTGTTACGCCATCCGCTGTACGTATAGTCAACATGAGCTGATTGGTGTAGATAAGTTCGTCTGTTAATCCCTTGAAGTCAAGATCAAGGACCATTTCTTCCCAAGCTTGCCCATTATCCTGAGTTGTATCAAGTTCTCTATATTTCACATTATTCACAGATAACATAACCCCATCAATATAAGCCTTCTCACTTAAGGCCACTTCTGGTTTCCTTTGCATCTTAGTGTAGATATCTTCCATTTGAACTGGCATGCTCTGTCCTAAATCAAATGCAATGGGTTTTCTTGATGGATCTATTGTATTTAAAAGAAAGTGAACTTTATCAGTCTCAAAGTTTTCTGACACAGGTATCTTAACAAGTCCTCTACTGTAGCTTCCTGCCCGTATAACACCATTCAAGGCACCTTGCCTATCCAGCGGCTGACTTAAATTGTTCTCTAAACTCGCGTCTATCATAGCAAACTTGCTTACAAAATGATCTGTGTCTAAAGGATCAAAACCAGCATTCATTATTGATACATCTAGAATATAATAAGTTCGGTCTTGTGACCGAGTCACTTCATTGACACTAACAAGCATATTTCCTACAGATGCCGCTTCTCCAAGCGCATATATGTCTTTTCCTTCCATATTTAGTGAAAGACTTTGATTTGTATATTTTCGGGTAAGATCCCTTAACTCGTAGGCGCTCAGTCCTTGAAGCACATACCATTCACCATTTCTCTTCACAACAGCAAGTCCCATAGTGCCCATTTCGTGACCATGGTCATGAGAGTGATAGTCCGTTCCATTTTCATGGTTATGTTCATCAGATTCATCAACAGGAAGCGGATCGCTTCCAGCTTCTACATAAGCAAAATCCAAATCATAAAAATCCACTTGCTCAAAAACTTTTCCTGCAAAATCAAAATTTCTAAAACTCTGTTCATCGTGAACCCCAAACCCATGGAGGTCTTTTGCAAGTTGCATTGATGCCTGATAGGCTTCAAATTCCTCACTTGTGAATGTATCCTTGTCCACTTGGTGCAGGGCTTCATAGGCCTTAGCATAATCCTTGGCTATAATTTCACCCATGTAGGCATTGAGTGCCTCTTTTGAGGTTGCAAAACCCTTTGAATAGTCAATGTCTTCATGTGTTGTAGTGTCTGTTTTCTCAACTTGTGTTGCCGGGTCAGTTTCCGGATTCTCTTCTGTTTTTTCAACTGACTGACACCCCGATAAGACCAGAGTGGTGATCAGTCCCAGTATGATTCCAAGCTTTTTTTAGTTTCATATTATCCCCCTATGTATTTTAAGCGCTTGTAAAAGTCATGTATAAACATCGACGCTCTATGCGTCTCTTAATGCCTATACAAGTATATCTTGCAAGTCACTTTTTAATATAAACTATTGATTCCACTTAATCTTTCATACTCTTTTATTCGTTTTTAGCCATCTAGCAGAGATTGATACATCTTTTCATACGTTGTACAAGTCGGTCTGCATTAAAGCACTCTGCAGCTCTTTTTCTTGCATTCTTTCCATAATCCTTGTGTGTGTTTTCCTTCCCAAGTATGTGAAGGGCACCGCGTACCATTTCATCAACATCCCCTACATCGGCCAACCATCCTGTTTTTCCATGGTCAATCACTTCTGGCAGGCCACCTGTTCTTGAAGCCACCACAGGAACTTCACAAGCCATAGCTTCAAGAGCCGCTAAGCCAAAACTCTCTTTTTCTGATGGCAAAAGAAAAAGGTCAGATGCACTGAGTATTTTAACCACCCGACTTTGTTTTCCTAAGAATTCGACTTTCTTTTCAAGACCCAGTTTTTCCACCAAATCATAAGCCTTATTGTGGTCAGGTCCATCCCCTACCAACAAGAGTTTCGATGGAATCACCTTCTGTATGCCATCAAAAATTCTTATAACATCTTCTATGCGTTTGACAGCTGAAATTGAAGTATGAACAATACCTTTCCTCAGGCTGAATATGAAGACATCTCCTGATGGACGAATGATCCTTTCGATTATACTCTTCAATGTTAATGAAATTATGAATGGTTTGTATGGCTTTGACCGGGGCCAAAGCCTCTTCAGCCGTTCGCGCCAAATCATCTGAAACTGCGGTTATAATATCTGACTGGTTGACACTGTATGCCATAACCTGTTTCAGGCTGTCTTCTTCTGACATAATTGTCACGTCGGTGCCATGAAGTGTTGTCACCGTTTTTAGCCTGCCCCCTACCATTTGGTTGGCAAGCATGACCGCCGTTGCATGGGGAACAGCATAATGGGCATGAATAATCTCCAAATTTTCTCGCTCTGCCACTTCAGCCATTTTATTGGCTAGGGCCATAATATAGGGTGGGTGTTTAAAAACCGGATAGTTGGCTGTGTCCACCCCATGAAAGTGCACATTCTCTTGATAGTCCTCTAGGCGAAAGGGTTTGTCATATGAGATAAAATGCACATCATGCCCTCGTCTAGCTAAATGTTTGCCCAACTCTGTGGCCACAACCCCACTGCCACCATAAGATGGATAACAACAAATTCCTATTTTCATTCTGTCACGCCTTCCTAATTTTGACGTTTGCATATTCATTGTTTATTGTCTTCTCATACTGTTTTGGAAGACGCCTTTCGAAACTGCAAGACTCTTAATCAACTATGATGATGCGATGGTCTGATGTATACTCAATTTCATGTAAGATGTGGTCAATAAAATCTGGACCTGCAATGCCGAGCACACTTAAAAGACTGAGGGTTCGCTCTTGTAAACCTCCGTCTGGCTTGACCCAGTTGTAAATTTTCTTAATATCTCCAAGAGTATCCTTATGGTTCCTTCGGTGAAACCTATAACTTTTTTGTTTCAGATAATCAAATTGCTGATGTATCAAGTCTTGATTTTTTCAGTAATCGGTAGAATGTCATCATCTATTTGTTGAAGTTGATCAATCAAGTCTTGGTACATATCATCAAATTTATTTGAGAAGTCTTGGAATAGGCTGTCCACATCCAAGGTGTCTTTTTCCATTAATATTTTCTTTTCCAAAGACTCTTGAGATCGGTCTAAAATATCATCCACTTTGACCTCTAAAGATTCGATCTTTAAGTTTAGGCTCTTTTGACATACGGTGAAATTTTCCCTAGGAAGAATTATGGGCATTTCCATATCAAAAATGTTCATAAACTTCTTTCAATTGTGCATAGTATGAAGCCTCACCAGGGCCTGCCACATATGCCACTGTTGGCAAGTATACATCTTGAATTAGTGGACGGAGAATAACATTGGTGCTAAAGTCTTCCGGATGATTGTCCATGATTCTAAGGAGTTCATCCATGCAAAAGGCTTCGCGAGCATCCCCTTCCTGAACTGTATACATCCCCTCTTCAAATATAATAGGGATCCGTTCACCACGTTCTAAATAATAGAGACCTGTTGCACCTGGCCTTGGCTGAATAAGAGGTGTAAATCCCTCTTCCATGAGTTTGGTTCCTTTTCTTACAACACTGTCCACGATTTCTTGGCTCCCGCTTAAAGCCTTTTTTATAAAAGTGGTGCCAAGGCTTCTTATTTGAGGGTTCATAGGATCAATAATAATAAGCCCTTCTTTTTTAAAAATCTTTAAATAGATTCTTGCAAACCAGTCGCTGAGTGTCTCGTCTTCATGGATGGTTTCCTCAAACAGCGCTTCACACCAATTCCTATATGTCATGTCATCCATGGCATGGGACACTTCTATCATTAGGGATTTTACCGATGTATTGATGTCCACCCAGCCCAGGGGTTCTTTCAGATAAGAGTGGTTATGCATAGTTTTAAAGGGATTGTTGTTTCCTCTTCCTGGCTTCTTATCCACCTTGCTTTTCCGAAGTTTTCCATTTTCTATGTACTTCGCCTGTCGAACCTCTTCAAAGTCATGGTCTTCTGAGGCAAGCCAGAAAACTGGAACAACCTCTGATCCAATTTCTTCAGTCAAAGATTTGGCTTTTTTTATCGTGGTCGCCGCCTTATACAAGGTATATAAAGGTCCCCCGAGGACACCTGTTTGCTGCCCTGTTACAACACATAAAGTCTTATCTGATCCAAGTTTTTCGATATTTTCTATCGTCTTAGGACCTGCATCCAACCGCGTATTTATATGCTTTAAGGCCTCTACGAGTGTCTGCCTGTTATAACTTGCTTCCAGAACCTTATTAGCACGTTCCTGCCACGCGCTAGAGTCCTTATGATTATATGTAAAGTATCTCTTTTGAAAGGATTCATTTTCCATATATTCTTTTGATATACCACTAAAAATTGATTTGGTAGAACAAAAAGATTCCATGTGACCTCCTGTATTCCGACTTGTGTTATAGGATTTTATGCTCTAACTCATTATAGCACTTTGTCTCATCTATTATACCCTTTAGGTTTTCGAAATTATTAGCTTTTTTTGTAATTCAGACGCTTGTATAATTACAGCTTTGCACCCTCATCATACCATATATGGATATTTAAGAATCAGAAATTCTATATATGGTATGATAAGGATTCATGAATGCGATTTTGCAAGTCGTTCAATTTAACAGAGCACCTTTCTAGGACCAATAGAAAAGCCCCAGGAAATGTACTGAGTCATTTCCTGGGGCCAATATTCACTTGAACCATGCATTTCATTTTTTCTGTAAATCAAAGAATCTTTTTTGTTTACACATAGAAGTGATTTACATTCTTTCTGGTGCTGCTAGGCCAACGAGACCAAGTCCTGTTTTCAGCGTTTGTCGCGTCGCATCAACAAGGGCTAGACGAGCCTTTTTCACTTCCACATCATCCACTAGGATTGGATTATCATGATAGAGCGGTTAAAACGTTGTGCCAGATTTGTGACATAACGTGTAATCATAGATGGCTCATACTTACGAGCTGCTTCCAGAACCACCTCAGGGAACTTACTCAGCAGACGAATAACGTCTTTTGAGGCATCATCGCTTAGGTGACTGTAATCTAGGCCTTCACTGAAATCAACATCTGCTTTGCGAAGAACGCTGCAAGAACGAGCGTGAGTGTACATAACATACGGTCCTGTTTCTCCTTCAAAAGAAAGCGTTGACTCCCATGAAAATGTGTAGTCTTTGATTCTATTGTTAGATAGTTCTTGATAAACAACAGCGCCCACACCCACTTTTTTGGCCACTTCTTCCTTATTTTCAAGGTTTGGATTTTTCTCTTCAATAATAGCTTTTTGTGCTATCAATAGCCTTCTGAAGAACTTCTTCAAGGTAGACAACACGTCCACGACGCGTCGACATGGAACCTTCTTCAAGGGAAACTGTACCAAAATCAACATGAACACAGTCTTTTGCCCAGTCGTGACCCATTAGTTCAATAATCTTCATCCACTGCTTGAAATGAAGCTGTTGTGGTGCGCCCACTACGTAGATGTTTTTTTTCAAAATCATAATGCTTCTTTCGATACATAGCCGCTGCAATGTCACGGGTAATGTATAGAGAAGAACCGTCTTTCTTCGTGATAAGAGCAGGTGGCATATTGTATTCTTCCAGATCAACAATTTCTGCACCTTCAGATTTTGTCATAACATTCTTTCACGCATTTCCTGGAGAACCGCCGGTATTTTATCTGAATAAAGCTCTCACCTGCATAAGAATCAAAGTGAACGCCTAGCAAGTCATACACGCGGTCAAACTCTTTTAAGCTCAGCTCTTTCATCCAAGCCCACAGGTCATAAGCTTCTTGATTTCCATTCTCTAGCTTTGTAAACCATTCTCTTGCTGTGTCATTAAGAGACTCATCATTTTCAGCTTCGTCATGGAACTTAACATATAATTTCACCAGTTCACGAACTGGGTCTTTTAGAATCACTTCTCTGTCGCCCCACATTTTATAAGCAACAATCATTTTTCCAAACTGTGTGCCATAATCCCCTAAGTGATTGATTGAAATAGCATTATAACCAAGAAAACCAAAAATCTTGTATAGGGCATTGCCTATCATCGTGGAACGGATATGACCCATATGGAATGCCTTGGCGATATTCACTGATGAAAACTCAACGATTAGATTCTTGTTGTCACCAAGATTTGTTGCTCCAAATGCGTCCCCTTCTTTGGCAACTGTTTCAAGAACTGACTTGGCAAAAACGGCCTTATCAATTTTGAAATTAATGTAGGCCGCTACGGCTTCAATATTCTCAAAGTACTCATGGTTTCCGATAGACTCAACAAGGTCAGCTGAAATCATGTTTGGAGCCTTGCGAAAGACCTTTGCCAGCTTGAAGCATGGGAAGGCATAGTCTCCCATATCTTCATGCTTTGGATACTCAATCGTGTCATAGATTTCTTCTGTGGACATATCATCAATATGTGCACTTAATAGTTCTGCAATTGTTTGTTTAAAATCAATCATTTTCTAAACCTCCTGTTATATTAGGTGCTTATAAAGCCAGACGTTTAAAAGCACTCTATCTTACATGACTAAAAGGGTCTGTAAAAATAAAAAAGTCCCTTGTTTTGCTTATACAAAACAAGAGACGAAATATCCGCGTTACCACTCTTATTAGCTTAAACTTATTGCACTTTAAATAAGTTCAGCTCACTCTCATCCAGGATAATGGCTGGAAACCATTCGACCTACTCATTTCAGTCGAAATCTCAAAGGGACGTTTCACTCACTTAGACAGACCAGGCTCACACCCTCCCTGGCTCGCTTTGCTTCAACCGTCAGCTACTTTCCTCATCATAGACAAATGCTCTATATAATTCATCACAGTTTACCATAGGTTTTTTTCAAAATCAAGTTCGATTTTTTCTTTTATCCATCCACGACATAATCCTGTCATTTATTTATTGAATGGGATCTTATCACCTAACTTCTCATCGTCTGTCTATTTGACTTCTATACAGCGGATAACATGTGAACTTTTTTTTGAATTTCTCTTATATCTTCTCACCCAAGGCAACATATCTGTTATTATTATAGTAATCCCCCATGAAGTTGGGGACATATTTAGGAGGCGATTGTTTGGAAGCAACATCTGTAAAAAAAGCCATTTTTTTATTTCATATATTCTAATTGGCATCAACGTTCTTCTGTTCGTGCTTATGGTTTTCTATCAACCAGGGTTTTCAACAGATATGACAGTGAACACACTCATTGATTTTGGAGCAAAATCCAACATGCATATTGTCGATGGTGAATACTACCGTCTCGTGAGTTCCATGTTCTTACATGCAAGCCTCATGCATATTGTATTTAATTGTCTGGCTCTTAGGGCCTTTGGTCGAGACATTGAGATATTTTTTGGCAAGAAAAAAATTCCTGATTGTATACTTCCTATCAGGCATAATCGGGTCACTGGGTAGTTTCTTATTCAGCTATAGAGTGGGGGTTGGCGCTTCTGGTGCCATTTTTGGTCTTTTAGGCGCCAACTTATATCTTCTCACATTAAATCCAAAACTATACAAGCGAATATATGGTACGGATGTCTTGTCCCTCATTGGTATTAACCTTGTCATAGGTTTTATTGTTCCAAACATTGACAACGCAGCCCACCTCGCCGGACTTGTTGGTGGCTACCTTGCCGCTTGGTCCGTTGGACTGAAAAACCAGAGTCCTTTTAAAGCAAAGCATATGATTGCCCAAGCAGTGGTTGTGGTCCTCATAGCCTTCAGCTTGGTCTGGGTGTGCCGCATTTTAAAAGCAGTTGGGTCTATGATTTCTACAAGGCAGACGAAATGATTGAACAATTAAACTACAAACGGGCCTTAGAATACTATGAAAGCGGTCTTGAAAAAGATCCAGGCAATGAGAGTTTAGAATATAATATAAGAGTTCTCAAAGATGCCATTGAAAGAAATGAAGGCTCTAAAAATCAATAATAAAAACCGTTAAGTGATATTTTTATGACATCACTTAACGGTTTTTTGTTCTATAAATATTTTAAGGAGATATTAAAAGGCTTTTAGACAGTTAAAATACTTCCGATCTTCTTCTTGTATATGTTCTTGCATAACAACACCAATAAGAAAATCCATCAATTCCAAAGTGGTGATTCTTTCATCAACTGTGTTTTGTAAAACATCTTTTGATTGCTCAATGAGTTGCTCGTGTATTCTGATATGTGTCTCCACATTAGGATAGGCACACGACTGAAGGATCTCTATTTCGTTTTTGAAGTGTATCTCCATCTCATGAATAAATGCCTCAACATTTCGAACTGTTTCATTGAAATTACTGTGGCTAAGGGATCTTTCAATAATAGAATTACACCTGTCTAGGAGCATTTGATGTTCCCTATCTATACCATCATGACCACTGTTCCAGTCTGTGTTCCACTGCATCTTCACTAAAATTCGAACTTCCTTCAGATGGTCATTAACAGTCACCTTGTTTTTGCCTGTATTTTTAGAGGTGTATAGGGCCTTGTCCGTCCTTGAGAACCAGGACTCCATATACTCACATTCCACCCACTGTGAACACCCCACGCTGGCAGTCACGCCATATTTTTGATTGAGTTCGTTTGATTCAATGCCCTCTCGAATTCTTTCAGAAATCAACGCGGCGCCTTTCAAATCTGTATGGGGTAAAAGCAAGATGAATTCATCGCCTCCCCAACGGGAGAAAACATCTTCATATCTTATGATCTTTTTAACGATATCAACCACCTCAAGCAAAACTTTATCACCTGTGAAGTGACCGTAATTGTCATTGACTTCTTTAAAATGATCAAGATCAAAATAAACCATAGAAATTGGATATTTTCTTCTGTGAGACAGGCTAAACTCCTCTTGGACCCTTAAGTGAAAATACTCCCTTGTATAAATTTTAGTGAATCGATCAAGAATGAATTTCTTTTCAAGTTCAATTTTGTCTTTTTAAAAACAACATCAAAATTCGTTATATATTTATATATAAAACGGGCTAAGATAAGACCAAATAGAATGCTAACTAAAATAGTGATCATATAGTAGGACCTGTAGTTATTCCATCCATTTTTCGGGCTATATAAACATCCCACCCACCAATGGAAGCCTTTGCTGTAAACTTAAGCGGTTTCATACCCAAAACCTTCTTGTCACCATATACAACATTCTCAGGCGCATCAGGTTGTGTGATTAAATAGATCACTCGATTTTCCAGCTCATGATCTTCAATAAAGCCAAAGGCTTGATCAGCCTTCAAAACAATACTTACCATGCCCCAGTAAGCATCATTTTTGATCAGTGGCACCCGAACAATAAAGCCCACTCCGCCTTGGACAAGATCGACCGGACCAACAAATAGCGGTTGTAAGGTTTCTTTAACCTTTTTTAATTGTTCAGCCTGCCCTGGCACTTTAGAAAAGTCCACGCCAATAGCCGACTCATTGCCCTCTAAAGGATACATCCAAAAAATTGTTGTGTCTTTGAATATGCCCACATTTCTTATTTGATCCATTCGATCTCTTAAAAGATAATCAAGATAAATATTGATGTCGTCATCGGTAAAATCATCTTTCATTTGAATATATGCAGAAAACCCTGATAACAAACTTATATTCTGATTGGTGAAATTCTGTAGTTCATCCACCAAATTATGATACTTTAAAGACACTTCATACCGTTCGTTTGCCGCTAATCTGTTGGTATAGCTATTGATCAATGCATACGACAAAAATTATGAGCAGGACAAAAAACACTAATGGAGGTGATAAGTGCTGCAATTTTTCTATTCAACCCGCTTTTCCAGTTACTATCCATAAACCCCTCCAAGCAAATAATTTACAACCTAAGTACTTATACCCTTTATATCACCTATTAATTAGATTCCGGTCACATTGCAATGATTACTTGGCAACCCGTTTCCACAAGTCTCATATAGATTTCTGGATAGACTTCCTTCAAATGATGGTCTGTCACTATTTTGTATTCAGGCAAAAGAGCTGCAACCTTCATTAAAGACTCTCTCGTAAACTTCGTGTGATCCGCCAAAATGAATATTTCTTCCCCTGCTTTTAGCATGGCCTTTTTATGGCTGTGTCATCCATTTCAGATGAACTCAAGCCCCTTTCTGGTGAAATAGCACACGATCCAATCAGCACCTTATTCACACGGAGTTTCTCTATAAAAGAGACGGCATCATGACTTACAGCTGTGCCATGCTGATTGTCCAGTAAACCACCAATTATAAAACTTTAATACCACTATTGACTTGAATGAGTTCTGAGGCTATTTGGATATTGTTCGTAAAAACTTTCAGATTCTTCTTATTTTCAAGCAGAGGCACCAAGGCACTCAATGTTGTCGATCCGTCGATTAAAAGTGAATCATGATCATTGATGTAGCCAGCAACACAAGATGCAATTGTCATTTTTTCTTTAGAATAGATTCTCTTGCGTGTGGCATAGCTGTGGACATCACCTCTTGGCTTCACTCTTACCGCTCCACCATGAGTCCTCTTGAGCAAGCCTTCTTCCTCAAGCCTTTTTAAATCCCTTCTGATTGTATCAACAGACACTCCAAAGCAATCACTCAATCCAGCCACTTCTACCCGTCCATCACTTTCCAGTGTTTCAAGTATTTTATTTTGTCTTTCATTATTAAACATGATTACGCCCCCTTTCTTTAAGGATATGCTGTTCTTTGCATGTTTTCAATAAAAAAATGCACTTCCTTGCCTATATTTTGTCAATCTTTTATTCAGAAGCCTATACATTGCTCTTATATTCATGTTTTGTATCACTTTTCTTGCTGTTTTGTGCATTTTTTATAATTGTTTTTTTGCTGTTTTTCATGATATGATCCCATTAAAAGATGAAAGCTAAGGAGTGAAAAATATGTACAAGCACATTGTATTTGATGTAGACGGCACTTTGATCAACACCGAGGAGGCCATTATAACAAGTCTTCAAAAAGTATTGCTCAAGGAGACAGGGAAAACTTACGAGATGTATGAACTCGATTTTGTTCTAGGGGTGCCTGGGTCATATTCTATTGTAAAATTTGACTTAAACAATCCCAGCAAAGCCCTAGATAAGTGGCAAGTTGGAATAAAGGAACATGCCCATCTCAATTCAATATACGAAGGCATTCTTAAACTGGTTACGACTTTAAGGGAAATGGGACATAAACTCGGCATTGTTACATCACGAAGAGACAGCGAATGTGACTCTGACCCACTCTTTAACACACTTAAACCATACTTTGACTGTATCGTCACTGCTGATCGAACTGAGAAGCACAAACCACAAGCCGATCCCCTACTTTATTATATGGACAAGACACAGGCCAAAGCCAGTGAAACTGTTTATATTGGAGACACACCGTATGATAGTGCCTGTGCTGACAAGGCCGGGGTTGATTTTATGGTTGCAGGATGGGGAGCAAAACATATTGCATCCATTCCGAACAAGGATGTTCTTATACACCCTTATGAATTTATAAAATATGTTACACGCTAGTGGTTCCTTAAAACTATTCCAAACTCAATTTATAAGACGCTTAAAAGCAGGCTCAAAATTATTTAAAAACCCCTCTGAAGGATGCTTGTATTAAAACATTCTTCAGAGGGGTTTTATATTTAAATCTATAGCCTTTTAACTCTATAAGTCTTCTTCAGATTGAACAAGAAGATTCATTTTCATAAGTGCCCTTGTTGTAAGCCCATCACCATCTATAAGACGCTTTGAAAAGCTGCCATCATATATATGTCCTGACCCGCAAGAAGGGGACCGACTCTTCAATATAGCCTTATTTGCTCCAACCATACGAGCCAGTCGAGCCACCTCATCAGCACCTCGAACAAACTCAGCTGTAACATCCTGACCTGATTTTGTAACAACCCGATCCTTGATGATTTCAGCTGGATCTCTTGGGGTTTTTAGGCCACCCATTTGTTCTGGGCAAACAGGCATCCAAGTCTTGCCTTCAAGATACTTTAAGACCTTCTCATTTTTATTATCTGAACCATCGTACCTGCATGACATGCCAATTAAACACGCACTGACTAAAATCATTTTTGTTCCTTTCAAAGCCACTGTGGTAAAAACAACACCCATAAAAAAACATAGTTTTTAGATATGAGTCTCAATCTATTTAAGTTCAACAATTGTGACACCTGATCCACCTTGATTTAGAGGCGCTTCAGAATAACTGCTAACATGATGATGGTGTTTAAAAAATTCCCGAAGACCTGTACGTAGGGCACCAGTGCCCTTTCCATGAATAACACGCACTGACTCTAAATTGGCAAGGCAGGCATCATCTAAATACTTGTCCAGTTCGTATTCTGCTTCATCTAAAGTTTTGCCACGCAGGTCAATTTCTGTGGACATGTGCTTGGTTGCCGACACAAACTGACGCTCTTTTCCCCTTGCCCTTTTGTGGGCGAGGGGAGCTTCTTTTGATGCTTCTTCATCTACAAGCATGAGGTTCTTAACATTAACTTTCATTTTCATAATGCCAATCTGTACAGTGAGCTCACCACCATCATCTGGCAGAGTTACAACACTGCCTTTTTGACCTAGGGTGACAACCTTTACTGTTTGTCCAAGCTTTAAGTCCTTCGGGATCTTCCTATAGACATCTTGATCAGGTTCAGCAATGGCAGCTGCGGCAACATCGTCAAGATTGTCTCTAAGTTTACGCCGCATTTTTTCGATTTTCTTATTGTTTTCCTTGCCCTGAGATTTATTCAATCCACGAAGTTCTTTGATAACCTCTTCTGACTCTTCTTTAGCTTTTTTAAGTATGGCCCTCGCTTCTGCTTTAGCTTCAGAGAGCATCTTGTCCCTTTGTGTTGATATGCGATCCTCTTTTTCTTCAAGTCGCTTTTTGAGTTTTTTCTATATCAAGACGAAGCCTGATGGCCTCATCCCTTTCAGATTCTGCTGTTTTTCTGTTTTCCTCAATAGATGTCAAAACTTCTTCAAACTCAATATCATCTTGCTTAACAAGCGCCCTAGCAGATTGAATCACATCTTTAGACAAGCCCAATTTCATGGAGATTTCAAAGGCATTTGATTTGCCTGGTACACCAATAAGCAACTTGTACGTCGGACTAAGTGTCTCAACATCAAACTCAACTGATGCGTTTTCCATACCATCGTGTACCAGAGCAAACTGCTTGAGTTCAGAATAATGTGTGGTTGCAATGGTTCTTATCTTTCTTTCATAGAGCTTTGTGAGTATGGCCATGGCAAGCGCCGCCCCTTCGGCAGGGTCAGTACCTGCTCCAAGCTCATCAAATAAGACCAGAGACTTTTCAGTCACATTCTCCAGAATATCAACAATATTTGTCATATGCGAAGAAAATGTCGATAAACTCTGCTCAATACTCTGCTCATCACCAATATCAGCGTAAATGCTATCAAAGACAGCCATTTCTGTTCCAAAATCCGCAGGAATATGGAGGCCGGACTGGGTCATAAGGGATAGAAGTCCCACAGTTTTAAGTGTGACTGTCTTACCGCCAGTATTTGGACCTGTAATAAGAAGGGAGGTGAACTCTTTGCCTATCCAAACATTAGATGGTACAACCGTTTTGGCATCAAGGAGGGGATGGCGTCCATTCTTAATATGCAGGGCACCCTTGTCATTGAGTTTTGGTTCCACAGCGTTCATTTTTAGAGCTAGTTTTGCCTTAGCCACAATAAAATCCAAGATGGACAAATACTTTTGATTTGTCCTAACCTCGTCTGCGAAAGCGCCTACTGTCCCTGTAAGTTCAAGGAGTATACGCTCTATTTCCTTTTTCTCATCAAGTTTTAGTTCCTTAAGTTGGTTGTTGAGTTCCACGACAGCCATGGGTTCTATATATAGAGTGGCTCCGCTTGAAGACTGATCATGTACAAGTCCCTTAATCATATTCTTATATTCCGACTTGACCGGCACAACAAATCTATCCTGGCGGATGGTTACAATGGCATCCTGCAGGTATTTTTGATTTTGAGCTGCATGAATAATAGAATCTAATTTCTTTCTAATATTAGCGTTTTTATTTTCAATGTCTCTACGTACTTTTCTAAGAGCAGGACTGGCATTGTCCGACACTTCATTTTCACCTGATATGGCATTTTCAATAGCATCTTCAATAGGCTTTAGATTTGTAAGAAAATCCGCATACTCGCCTAAAATAGGAAGTCCACCTTCAATTTCTTCTCTTTGTTTGGAAATAAAATTTTTCATCCGTCTGGCACTTCTTAATGAATCACAGACTTCTAGCAGTTGTGCCGGGTATAAAAAAGATCCAATTTCTGCCACACGCACATGGGATGATAGGTCGTGAACACGTCCCATAGGAAACTGGGTATGCTTCATTAAGAGACTAAAGGCCTCTGATGTTTGCCCTTGCATGTATTTTACTTCAGTAATTTCACTTTGAAGGTTCAAGTTCATCAATGATTCCCTTGCCTAGGACAGATCCCGCTTCTTTACGAAGCATTTCTTTGATTTTTTCGTATTCCAACACCCTAAGTGATTTTGAATTCATATCATTCACCTCTAATCGTCGGCGAAAACACCTCTGAAGTAATGCCCCCTTGTTAGACCCTTACTTACAAATCGGTTTCTTGCCTTTTCATCTTCTTCTGTTAAGTCATGATCCATTGTCCTTTTAAATAGAAGGATCGCCGTCTCTGTGTCTTCTCTATCTTCAAGTGTGAACACCATTCTATAATGATGTACCCCATTATCGTAAAGTGTCTCTAGCTCTTCTGGTACAAATAGTATTTTACTGTTAAGAATTTCTGTACGACACGTTTTCGTGGCTCTTAGCACAGGGAATATAGCCCCTTTTTTATCTTGTAACCCATAATTTTTCTTTTCGCATAGACCACAATCAATATGCCCATTGGCAAGCGCTGCAGATATTGGACAATATTCCGTAACCATAACCGTTTGTCGGCCATACACCAAAGCCTCCAGTTGAGAGCCCTCAGCGCTTAAATTCTTTATTTGATACATGGTCATTTCAGGCGATAAGGTCATTACATCAGCATGATCTCTGTGCATATTCACAGCGTCCGTGTTAAAACATTCAGCCCTTGGTCAATGCCAATCACAGGAATATCGTGCTTTCGACCCCATTCAATCAGACCGTATGTTCCAGCCCAAAGCCCTGATGCTTGGCGGAGTAAGTCAAGGTTGTCCCTAAACATATCATATTCAAAATCCCGTACAATTCGCCCAGGAGCAAAATAATTGGACATTCAATCTCCTCTGTTTCACCAAGGGCAATTTCAAGCATTTCAAGTGTGGAAACCATGATCCCATCAACCCCTGTGTCAAGGGCTGCCCTAAGTTGGTCAAGTGTACGAACTTGTGCCCTGAACTTAGGAAAGGCGTGATTTTGGTCATCTTCTTGCGGATCAATCTCATGCACTTGATCCCTGATGATTGGTGCCACATGCGCCCTATCCTTATAGCGAATAGAGCGGACATCATCTAGGCTTTCAACAGCCTCACGTCTAAGGGCGTTTATACTTTTCATTGGCACAGCCAGTCCATCATCAAGATCAAGATTCAGACCCTCGCAGTGGTAGGGAGAATCCCCTAGCTTTAATATTTGTTTTTCAACCCGTTCTTTATCAAGTGGTCTATTCATGGCCGCTTCAGGCACTTGGCCTTTTGCACAAACCCTATGACCGTCTTCGTCGATTAGGGTCAGGGTCATCGGCTCATTTTGCATAATCTGCATTTCAATTGTAACAGCCATACGCTGAACCTGACGGGCATAGGACTGTCGTGCCTCTTTCAAAAGGGCATCATTGACAGTTCTAAAAATAATTTCACCTGTCTTGACAGGATACTGCATATTCATGACAATATCCTGTCCAGCCTCAGCTTCTTTAACTCTGGCGCGGCCTATTTCAATAAACTCTACGCGGGCGCCAACAGACGTGTTGCCCCGCCTTATTTGAATTTCGTCCCCTACATGAAGCCTTTCATTTATTTGAATGGTCATGCGCTTCCTATCTTTATCATATTGCTTGACCTCGGCCACTTGTACACCGTTATTGCCTGGCCAGAAAGGATTCATTCTGTCTCTTGATTCCCCTGAAAAAAGATGACCTTTCGTAAAACCTCTTGTAAAAATATCGGCTGTTTCTTTTTTCAACTTGTCAATATCAAGCACTTGGCCCTTTAAGGCAGCATCAATGGCCTGTCTGTATGCTCTCACCACAATAGCCGCATATTCAGGTCTTTTCATCCGTCCTTCTATCTTGAAAGAATTAACCCCAGCCTTGATCAGTGCCGGTACCTCTTCAAGGGCTCTCAAGTCTTTGGGGCTCAGCAAATACTTCCCACTGTCGTGCTTCTGTGTCAGCTCCTCATCGACATCCACCAAGGTGTAAGCTTGACGACAAGACTGTGCACAACTTCCCCCGATTGCCACTTCGGCCTCCTATCATGCTGGACATTAAACATTGTCCAGAATAGGAAATGCAAAGCGCACCATGAACAAAGCACTCAAAATCAAGATCTGTGTTCTCACGAATAGACTCAATCTCCAGCACATTCATTTCACGCGGCAGGACGACCCTTGATACACCTTTAGATTTCAAATATTGTATATCTTCTGTGCTGTGGGCTGTCATTTGTGTGGATGCGTGTATTTCAAAATCAGGATAACGGTCTTTAACACGTCCTAAGACACCAAAATCCTGAACAATGATTGCATCCACATCAGACTTATATAAGAAGTCTATGTAGTCATCCAAATCTTCCAGTTCAAAATCGGCAATAAGGGTATTAACAGTCACAAAAACTGAGACACCATGTCTGTGACAAAATATCACGGCCTCCTTCAAGGCCTCTCGATCAAAATTTGCTGCAAACTTACGAGCGCCAAATGACTTTCCAGCCAAATACACGGCATCTGCCCCATTAAAAACAGCCGCAATGAGGCTTCCTTTGTACCAACTGGTGCCAGTAACTCTATTTTATTCATATATTCCTCCAGATCACCCAAGAATCTTGTAAACTCGGATTAATAAGATTCGGCGCTTGCAAAATTGCAAATTTCGTTCAACGTTACACCCTATATAGAACATCTTCACTCGAACACTAAATCTCTATATAGGGTCTAACGTTGATCCTAAAATATTTTTGCATGCGCCTAACCTATAATATCATAGGTTCTTTGTCATGGCTATTGCATATAATCTTTCGAAACCAAGTCGTAATAATCATTCAACTTTTTGTAATGTTTTGTGACAAAGAAGTGCCTTACACCAAAAACCCGCTTAAATCACGTATATAAAATACGTTCATCAAGCGGGCATTTTCAGTGTTATTATTATATGTCTTGTTTTACTTAGTTTGATGAATCAAATGTCTCAATGAACTCACTGAGTTCCAGACGAGAAGCATCACGTTCTGATTCCGCTTCAGCTAATTTGGAACGTAACATTTCGATTTCCACATCTTTTTCTTTCAGTGATTTTTCAAAGGATTCAGCCTTGTTCTCGGCCAGTTGAAGCATCTGATCTTTTTGAGCCAGTTCACTGCAAACTCGGTCTACTTCTTTCCTGAGTTCTAGGAGGGAATGCTCATAAGTGGCTGTGTTTTCAACAAGCTTGTTGAACTCACTTTCAACCGAATTGTGGGCTTCACTCTTTTCTTTAAGCTCATTCTGAAGGCGAATCAGACAATCTTCATTGTCTTGAGTTCCCCTTCAGGGTTTTCAAGACGATAAAGGAGTTGCTCCTTTTCCTGCTCGAGCTTCAAATAATCATCACCGACATTGAGCGCTGTTAGCACTGCAATCCAAGACGTACTGAATTTTTTATTTTTTTCATAAATAGCCCGCATCTTATCATCGATTAGATTGGCTACTTTTTGCACAAACTCTCGGGACTCATCACTTCGGATGGTATACTCCTGACCGAGAATACGCACAATCACTTTATTTTTAACGGTCACCTATGAACAGCCCCTTCTTGATCCTACATAATGTCATCCTTATGCATTGACAGTTATCCTAGGTCAATATATTCGCCGTCTGGTGGCGTTTTCCTTCTTATTCCTAAGAAAAATTATCGAAGTTCCGCGCCTGTTTCCGACTTAAGAGCTTCCAGGATCTTATCATACACTGCATTAACTTCATCATCTGTTAATGTCCGCTCAAGGCTTCTGAAGCTTAATGCATAGGCCATTGACTTATACCCCGCTTCAATTTGCTCACCTTCATAAACATCAAACAGTTTGACCGACTCTAATATTTCAGTGCCGTTTTCTTCAATGACAGACATGATCTTGCCCGATTCCACAGTTTTCTCAACAAGAAGAGCGATGTCTCGTGTGCTTGCTGGGTATTTAGGCAGTGGCGTATAGGTTCTATCCAGTCTTGTCAGCTGAAGAAGAATATTAAAATCAATATCAGCCAAGTATGTTTTGGTATCAATGCTGTAATTTTCAAGAACCTTCGGATGCACTTCACCTAGTGTTCCTAGAATATGATTGCCCCAAACCAGTGTTGCACAACGACCTGGGTGGTAGGTTGGGTGATTGGACTCCTTATGGTAAGCCACACCCTTAATGCCCAGTACAGAAAGAAGTTCATCCACTCTGCCCTTCAGACTGAAGAAGTCTTCTCCTGGTCCATATGCGCCTAGACAAAGCTGTTTTTTCTCGATTGGAAGGTTCTCCACAGGCATTTCTCTTGGGAAGAATAGGTTACCAATTTCAAAAGCCACAGCGCTTTCAACAGATCTGTTGTAGTTCTTTGAAAGCACCTCAAGCATATTCGCATTTAGAGTGGTACGCATTGTTGAATACTCTTCGCCCAGAGGATTTTTAAGCATAACAGCATTTCTAAGCATAGAGTCTACTGGTAAACAAAGTTTATCATACTGGCTCGGACTCACAAAATGAGTACGTTAGAATTTCATTCATTCCCACTTCGCAAAGGGCATCTTTAGCAATATCTTCAATAATTTGACCATTTGTTTTTGCACCCCACTCCGAGTCAGCAGGAAGTGTTGCTTCAATAACATCATAGCCATAAATTCTTGCAACCTCTTCTACAAAATCAATTTCCTCAATAAGATCCAGTCTAAACGCTGGTGGTAGACATGCAATTTTACCGTCTTTCATTTCAGTTTTGATTTGAAGCTTATTAAGAATTGCAGTGATTTCATCTGTGCTAAGATCCACGCCTAGAAGACCTGTAACGCGCTCAGGACGAACCAGAATTTCTTTGGCTTCCTTTGGTTGTGGATACACGTCAATCATACCCTTAACCACTGTGCCCGCACCAATTTTCTCAATAAGGTGACAAACGCGGTCTAGGACTTCAGGAATGTACTCAGGGGAAACACCTTTTTCAAATCTTGAAGACGCCTCTGAACGAAGGGCTAAATCCCGTGATGTTTTTCTGATATTTGACTTAAAGAAGTTTGCCACTTCAATAAGAATTGTTTTTGTATCATCTTTAATTTCTGTGTCAGCGCCACCCATAATACCAGCGAGGCCAACCGCTTGTTTTTCATCAGCAATAACAAGCATGTCTTCAGTCAGCTTGCGTTCTTCTTCATCAAGCGTTACCAGAATTTCGTCCGCCACAGCGCGACGGGCGATGAGTTTTCTACCTTCTAAGGTTTCAAGGTCATAGGCATGAATTGGTTGGCCATACTCTAGAAGAACAAAGTTTGTAATATCAACAATGTTATTAACTGGACGCATGCCCGCTTTCATAACTGCAAGTTGAAGCCAAGTTGGAGATGGTCCAATTTTAACATTTTTAACGACTCTTGCTCCAAAGCGTGGACATAGGTCCGCATCTTGAATTTCAATTTTCGCATAGTCATTCACATCGTCCACTTCATTTTCAATGGACGTGTCCGGCATAGTTAACTCTCTATCAAAAGTTGCCGCAGTTTCACGAGCCATACCGAGAATACTCAGGCAATCTGGTCGATTTGGTGTGATTTCAAACTCGATAATATGGTCATTTAAGTCAAGAACATCTTTAATATCTGCACCCAATTCAGGCGTGCCTTGAAGGATGTAAATGCCGTCTGCATACTCTTTTTGAATCACTTTCTTTTCAAATCCCACTTCTTCAAGGGAGCAGAACATGCCGTTTGATACAACACCTCTTAGCTTGCCTTTTTTGATTTTTGTGCCATCATGAAGCGTTGACTTGTGAAGGGCCACAGGAATATAGTTGTCAGGATAGACATTCTGTGCCGCCGTTACAATTTGAATGGGCTCTTCTTCACCGATATCCACTTGAAGAACGAGCAACTTGTCTGCGTCCGGATGCTTCTCTCTTGAAAGGCACTTGCCCACAACAATTTTGTTGATTTGTCCTGCAACAGCTTCAACTGTTTCAGTGTTTGAACCGGACATGATAAGACGCTCTTCCAGTGTCTTAATTTCAATGTCATCTATATTTACATATTTTTTTTAGCCAATTAACTGGTACTAACATGTTAAATCCCTCCTATTCTAAAATTGGTCGATGAAACGCATATCGTTGTCGAAGAAGTGACGAATGTCATCAATTTCAAGCTTCAACATCGTGATGCGGTCGACGCCCATACCAAATGCAAATCCTGAATAAACTTCTGGATCAATACCGCACTCAGAAAGAACATGAGGGTGAACCATGCCACAGCCTAGAATTTCAATCCAACCTGTTCCACTACATACACGACAACCTTCACCACCACACTTAAAGCATGTTACATCCACTTCAGCACTTGGCTCTGTGAATGGGAAATGGTGTGGGCGGAACTTAGTCTGTGTGTTGCTGCCAAAAATACGCTTGGCAATCATGTCCAGCGTTCCTTTAAGATCTGCCATTGTAATGCCTTCACCAACCACTAAGCCCTCTAATTGGTGGAACATTGGAGAATGGGTAGCATCCAGCTCATCAAAACGGAAACAGCGCCCTGGTGAAATGATCTTGATTGGCGGTTTCATTTTCTTCATGGTTCTAATCTGAACAGGAGATGTGTGCGTTCTTAGAAGCAGGTCATCTGTAATGTAGAATGTATCAGATGTTGAACGTGCAGGGTGGTCTTGTGGAGAATTCAGGGCATCAAAGTTATTGTATACCGTATCCACTTCTGGACCTTCAGCAATTTTAAAGCCCATACCGATAAAGTTTTCTTTCAGTTCGTCAAGGACCTTGTTAAGGGGATGACGCTTGCCCGCTCTATTGACCTTGCCAGGCATTGTAACATCAATGGTTTCTGCCTCAAGCTGCTTTACTAGGGCCTTTTCCTTTAGAGTTTCTTTGGTTTCAAGGATAAGGGCCTCAATTTCAGAACGAACCTCATTGGCGATTTTACCCACTTCTGGGCGCTCTTCTTTAGAAAGCTTGCCCATTTGCTTTCATAATGCCTGTCAGTTCACCCTTTTTACCCAGGTATTTAATACGAATGTCTTCAAGAGACTGTAGAGACTCAGATGAGCCACAGCTTCTTTGGCCGCTTCAAGCAGCGACTTAATTGATCTTCATGCATAAACTCCTTCACAGTGACAATGCTATTTAGATTCCGGACGAAATGTTTTCTATCTTTAGTCTTTCACACAAAAAGCCTCCGTCCCATATAATAGGGACGAAGGCTCTATTAGCTTCCGCGTTACCACCCAGATTACCGAATTTATCATTTATAAACCCGATCTCTCGTGTGTCATATAACGGTGACCACCGACAGGGACTACTCACTTTTCACCCCTGTAGCTCATGAGGGAACTTCAGCAACCTTGCCTGTGAATTCTCACCAACCATTCACTCTCTTCAAAGCACCATTTTGCCTACTTTCCTCAATCGTAGCTGATTAAGTCTTATGCCTATGCATTTTATAGTAGGTATTATAGCATAGGGGTGATGTATTACAATTCTTCCTTTACCTATTTATAATTTTATTCCACTTTTCGTCTTTGCCTGAGGACTTCATACATCATGACAGCCGCTGCAACACCTGCATTGAGTGACTCTGCTGAACCCACTATAGGTATTTTAACCTTGGTTTTAACTGCATCTAGTATTTGACTCGATTATACCGTTGGCTTCATTGCCAATAATGAGGCCGATGCCTGTTTATAATCCGGTGCATCATAATCCACACTGTCTTCAAGGGCCGTCGCATAGAGATTGTAATTGTTTCTGTGAGGACAGTTTCGATTTCATCCCAAACCAGACCTTCAAGAACTGGCAACTCAAATATAGATCCCATTGTAGAACGCAGGACTTTTGGATTGTATACATCCACTGACCCCTTTGTCAGGATCATGCCATCTGCCCCAGCTGCATCAGCTGTTCTAATAATTGTTCCCAGGTTACCTGGGTCCTGTAATCTATCAAGTATTATGATAAAACTATTTTTCTTAAGTATATTTTCCCAAGTGTACTTGGGTTGTTTCACAAGAGCTATAATTCCCTGTGGTGACTGTGTGTCTGATAGTTCAATCATTAGCTTTTCATCAATTTCCATCACTTTCTTATGAGTGGATTCAAGATTTTTCACTAACTGACTGCCTTCATCCGTCCTATAGATGGATTCGGAATATAGAATATATTCAATTTCCGCATTCACATCTATGGCTGATTTCACAAATCGTAGCCCTTCTGCGACAAAAAGTCCCGTCTTTTGTTCTTTTCGCGTTTTCGTGCAAGGGCTTTGACTTCTTTAATTAATTTATTTTGTGCAGATGTGATCATTGCCTACACCTATTCTTTTTCTATCTTTTTGAGATCGTCATTGTGCCCAATAACAACAAGCACATCGCCCTCTTTGATTTGATCGTCTGGGCCAACAGCAATGTTTATGTCCATGCCGTGTTTGATGGCCATAACGTTGATGCCATAAGAAGAACGCATGTTGATTTCCTTAAGGGTTTTCCCCAGCCATTCCGGTAGGGCAACCACTTCCATAATGGAATAGTCAGGTGCAAGTTCAATATAGTCTAGAATATTGTCTGATACCAGATTTTTAGCGATACGAATGCCCATTTCACGTTCTGGGAAAACCACCCTGTCAGCGCCAAATTTTATAAAGAACCTTGCCGTGCAACTCGTTTTGAGCTTTGGCAACAACAAACTTCACACCCAGCTCTTTTGCCATAAGGGTCACAAGGATTGAGGACTGAATATCCGCACCAATTGAAATAATGGCAACATCAAAGTTTCGAATCCCCAAAGATTTTATTGTATTCTCATCAGTCGCATCTGCCTGGACCGCATACGTTACTTTATCAGCAATATTTTGAATGGTTTCTTCACTTTTATCAACGACCATAACTTCATAATCAAGTTCCATTAATTTCAGTGCCACACTTGAACCAAAACGTCCACAGCCAATGGCTACAAATTGCTTTTTCATATTACTTTCACTCCTGTCAAATCTTATCCAACCATTATGCGGCCTTCAGGATACCTATATAAAGGCTTTTTGAGTTGTCTTCTAGCCAGTGCCATTGCAATTGTAAGTGGTCCCAGCCGCCCAAAAAACATTGTTATTGTAATTATAATTTTTCCAGCAAAACTAAGTTTTGATGTGATACCAAGTGAGAGGCCAACCGTACCAAAGGCAGAAATAGATTCGAAGAAAATATCCATAAAACTTAGCCCTTGTTCTGTGAAACTTAAAAATAGGGTCACAGTCAAAACAATAAACAGACCAATGCCTAAAATAGCCAGAGCCCTCATCACAGTTGCTGTCTGAAACCGTCTCCTACTAAACTCGATGTCCTCCTTACCTGTAATAACAGATATAACCAGGAGAATAACAAGGCCCATTGTTGTGGTCTTAACCCCACCCGCGGTCGAGCCTGGTGATCCACCTATAAACATGTGAATAATGGTCAAGAACTTTGTTGGCATGGTCAACTTATCCATAGGCAGGGTATTAAAGCCTGCTGTCCTTGGTGTCACTGCATGAAATAGGGAGGCAAGCGCCTTGTCACCCAGGTCAAGGTTCCCAATCGTCTCAGGATTGTTAAACTCAAATATGAACATTAAAACAAATGCCGATAAAACCAAGATGCCTGAAACGAGAAGCACAAACTTTGTATGTAAAGAGAGCATTCTACTCTTTCCAGTTGCTCGTTGGAACATATCAATAATAACAGAGAAGCCTATGCCCCCAACTGTTATTAGCATGACGATTGTAAAATTGACAAGGGGACTGCCCACAAACGGCGTTAAACTTCGTCCATGACCAATCAAATCGAATCCTGCATTACAAAAGGCTGATATGGAGTGGAATACGCTGTAGAAAACCCCAGTGCTCCAGCCGTACTCAGGTACGAATTTAAAGCAAGGAGTATGGCACCAACACCTTCAATAATAAGGGTTGTATAGATTATGTATTTTGTCAGTCGGACGATCCCAGAAATCGTAAACTGATTGAGGGCTTCCTGCATGATTATACGACTACGCAGTGATATTCGTTTGCCCATTAAAAAGGCCATACTGGTGGCCATGGTCATAAAGCCCAATCCACCAATTTGAATAAGAAGCAGTATGACTGACTTTCCAAAAACAGTCCAGTAGGTGCCTGTATCAACCACCACAAGCCCTGTTACGCAAACTGCAGACGTTGCCGTGAATATGGCATTGACGAAGCCCACAGACTGCCCACTTTGAGTGGCTATAGGCAAGTTGAGCAGTATAGCCCCGATTAGTATAACTGATGCAAAGCCGAGTACAAGAACCTGTCCCGGATTGAGTTCTTTCTTCTGCATGTCTTCCGACATGGAAAATGCATTTTTAAAATCCATGCTGTCACCTCATAATTGATGCACATAACCCCGGCGAAAACGTTAAAACATACCCGAGTCTAAAATCTTTTCTCCCCATTATAGCACAAACCTGTTAAAGATAAAAAAGTAAAACGGAGTTGGAATTCAACTCCGTTTTACAGTCTTTTTATATCATCAATTTACCCTGACATTATGATGAAAATCAGCATTTTATGAACGGGTCTGTCGAATGAACCTAATGGTGCACTGGTCAGTGCCAACATTAACAGTCACACTTTCAAAAGCAAGTGTACTCGTATTTAAATGCTGAGCCACGAGGGCTTGCACTTTTGAAGCTCGATCCCTAAAGAAAACACTTCTATTATACTCTACCATGTTCTCATTTTGATTGTTTGAAAGAAGTGCCAGCTCATATTTAGTCAACGTGCCTATAAGGATTATTTCCAGTTCACTCTCATCAGTTTTAAATCGAATGTCCATTGGACCTTTTCCCGTTTCCTTTTTGATAAATGAAGTTAAATCCGTCTTCAGTCCATTAAGACTTTCTGGTTCAAAGTATTGTTGTCCAAATTCAGAGTCCATGGCTGCTATGGTTGATACGGCCCTTCCAATAACCTCCATCAGAGCTTTGACATCAACAGGTTTTAAGACATAATCAAGTATTCCCACTTTGACCGTATCTAGAATCGTTTCTTTATCTGATAAGGCTGTCAATACAATAATGGGCACCGTCTTATTGATACTTCTAATCTTTTTTGCTAGGTCCACACCACTTAATTTGGGCATTCGTAAGTCTGTAATAACCAGGTCTGGTTGAAGGGATTGAAACTTTTCATATCCCTGGTCTCCATTCTCAGCCAGATAGAGGCGACCAACCCGTCTTGACAAATAGTCTGCCAATTCTTCCCTATGAATGAGATCATCTTCTACATAAAGCACCTTGAGTTTCCTTAGTAATTCTTCCATTACCGTCCCCCCTGAATATATCTTGGTAACTTAACTGTGAATATCAAGCCCTTATCTCCTTTAGCAGCCGAAATATCACCCATAAATTTTGATTCTACAATCATCCGGCTCATGTAAAGACCAATGCCCGTCCCACCAACTTCAGATTTTGTGGTAAAATAGGGCTCAAAAAGCATATCCATTTTATCATCTTTTATTCCACCAGCATTGTCTTCAACAATTATAATCACAGCATCCTTGTCCTCTTTAACTGAAACACGAATCCACTTTTCTCCGTTTTTGTTTTCAAAGGCGTCCAGAGCATTTCCAAACAAGTTGAGAAACACTTGGGCAAGCTGATTTGGATAGCCGTATATAGGTGCCAGTGGCTGGTCATCATCAATAGACAAATTCACAGACTGAATTCTGAGTCTGTCATCAAGCATATCAGTCACTTGTTTAATGCCATCCACTAGATCAAACTTTTCCTTATGCTCTTTGGGTTTGAAGAAATATCTAAACTCATCAATAATTTTAGACATTCTCTGTATGACATCTTGCGACTTTGTGATTTGTTTTTTAAAGTAGGCTTCATCTAAAGTGTCTGTCTCATAAGCATCCTCTAAATTTGAAAGCATCAAGTTCAAACTGCTAAGTGGTTGTCGCCATTGATGGGCAATATTGGCAACCATCTCCCCCAACAGCTGCCATTCTATTCTTGTATATAACCAGAGCCCTATGGCGTTCAATTTCTTCCTTTTGCGCCTCTCGCTCAGTGATGTCACGGGCAATAAGCATGATGTAACTTGTGTTTTGAAATTCAAATTGTCGTCCATTGATTTCAACCGCAATGACCTCATCACCAGATGTCTTAAGAACTGTATTATATTGAACAGCGCCCTGCTCTGACATTTTTCCAATGTACTCTTCCATACTGTCACGATCATAAGCGGCATCAATATCTTCTATACGCATGCCCGTTAAGAGTTCTCGGTTCATTTTGAGTCTTCTGCAGGCGGTATCATTAACATCTGTGAGTCGCAAACTACGGTCTTCAAACCGCTCCAGTACAAAGGTTAAATCAACACCTGCATTAAAGAGGGTTCGAAACCGTCTTTTATTCTGGTTTAATGCTATTTCCAGTTCTTTACGCTGTTCTATGTCAGCTTCAAGTTCTTTATTGAGCTTATTGAGTCTATCCACATAATTATGCTCGATTTGAAGCTGGTCTAGGTTTCTTTTCATGTTGAGGACGTAAATGGTCATAAAAATAAACAAAATAGGTATAGCCCCTACCATAACCATGCTTGTGTATAAATGTTTATTGACAATCCCAACAAGTTCTCGGTAGTCCATAGACACATTGACAATCCAGAAGTCTTGTCCCACTTGAGCAGGGAAAAAACCATTGAATTTTTTCACCCTTTTTTTCACTTCATCTGTGTCCCACCAGTAAGAATGATAAATGCCTATGCCCGGTTTCCCCTGCTTTTGAATCTCAACCAGAGCCTCAAGCTCGGACCAGTCATCATCAGGATAGGCCGACTTACGTGCTATCATCACATTCTGTCCAATATCTTCAGAGCTTGGGTGCATGATTAGGACACCATTTGAATCCTTTAGGGAAGCGTAGCCCTTGTCTCCCACCTTAAACTGCTGAACATACTCCTGATATAGGTGCTCCAAAGATATAACGATCCTTATAATACCAAAGGGTTCGTTCTCTATATTTACTGGCTGTAAAATATCGAGATACATTTTGCCGTCTTCAGCCTGCAGGGCCTTGCCTGTATAGGTCTTTACAATCTTATTTGGAATTTCTGGATCATGGAGTTTGGAAACATCAGAATCGCTGTGATGGGCATTGACAAAACTCTCTTGAATTTTCCCATCTGGCTGTATCCACTGGACCACGTAGACATCTCCCTGCTGGACGTCCAGATAGTTCTTTAAAAGAGGCTTTATTATGTCCACTCGATAATTTTGTACCCCGACCGTGTTGATTTGATCCTTGACCAGATTGCTCAGTATTTTGGCATCCTCTTCTTTATTGCCTATAACATTGGTCAGCGACTGGGCTATGGACTCGGCCAGTGTCAGCATTTGATACTGCTCCCGCTCAATGAGGCTATCACGAAAGGCAATATAGTTCTTAACCGATGCCCCGATGACAACACTTATAAAGACCACCCCTATAATTGCAATGGTTATATAGGTGGACTGTATCCTTTTTCTAAACCTCATAATTTTGTTATCCATACGCTTCCCCCGCAGCCACGTCCCTAATACTGTATTATTTGTAAAATATTCAATCAATTTTAAACGCCCAAAACCGCCCGAGTTCACGGGCGGTTTTGGCTGTTGTCGTTGTCAACAGATATTGAAGTGTTTATTCTTTTACTATTTTACTTGAGACACATATAAAATAAAGTTCCAGACCATCACTATACCACATAATTTTCTAATACTTATGTCACATTATATGGTTCAGGCAATAGTCGCATACACTTTTCATCAAGTGTCTTAATCTTATCATCTAGCTTGCTTTTGCCATTTTTTCTTCTGTCTTTTTCGTAAAAGCAGATTTGATAAATGGGAATGCCACAGAACCCACTGTCAAGGCAATAAGAGATAGGGCTAGACCTGACCCAACAAAAATACCAAGACTGCCGTCTGAAATTCTAATGGCTTGACGGAAGGACTGTTCCATTGTGCCACCAACGATACATGCAAGAATCATTGGAGCTGTTGGAATATCGACCTTCTTCATCAGGTAGCCTGCTAGACCAAATAGAACAAGTAAGTAAAACTCAACTGGACTGTTAGAAATCGCATAAGCCCCTACAAACGATAGACCTAGAACGATTGGATACAGAATTTTAGCTGGTATTGCAAGCACGCGTACCAGTATCCCAGCCAGTGGGATGTTCACCACTGCAAGAATCAGGTTGCCTATAAACATGGATGCAATCAGACCCCAAGCAATATCAGGATGCTGAGTGAAAAGCAGTGGTCCTGGTTGAATACCAAGCATAAGCAGGGCACCCATCATAACAGCTGTTGTACCAGACCCTGGGATCCCAAGCGTCAGCATTGGAATGAGAGCGCCTACAGAAGCCGCATTATTTGCAGATTCTGGCGCGGCTAGACCTTCAATGGCTCCCTCGCCAAATTCTTCTGGATGGCTAGACATTTGTTTTTCATTGTTGTAGGCCATTAAAGATGCCATGGTTCCACCTGCACCCGGTAGGGCACCAATGATAAAACCAAGAGGGGCACTTCTAAGGATTGGCCACTTGCTTCTTAGCCACTCTTCCTTTGAAATCCAAATACGACCAAACTCTGTTTGAGCCTTCTTCTGTCCCTTTAATAGGGCACTAAAGCTTTTGAACACTTCTCCAAGTGCATATATACCTATAATGACGATAAGAAAATCAATGCCTGTTTGCAGTTCTAAAACGCCAAAATGTGAATCTTTTAATACCTGACATGGCATCGATGCCCACAGTTGCTATCATAAGTCCAAGCACCATGGAAATGAAGCCCTTTAGCATTTTACCCTTTGACATAGACGCCGTCATAGACAGGGCCGTTACCATAAGTAAGAAATACTCTGCTGGTCCAAATTTTAATGCAAATCTTGAAACAGGTGTCGCTAGAACAACCATGAAGACCGCGGCAATAAGACCCCCAATAAAAGAGGCGATGGCAGAAATGGCAAGCGCTGATTCCGCTTTGCCCTTCATAGCCATTGGGTAACCATCAAAAGTTGCAGCTAGGGCTGCACCATCACCTGGTGTGTTTATCAGGATAGAGGATCTTGATCCCCCAAACATGGCCCCATAATAAATACCTGTCATTGTTATAAGTGCAGCTGTTGGTCCCATAGTGAATGTTATGGGCAGAAGAACCGCAACGCCCGTTGCCGGTCCCAGTCCAGGCAACATACCAACAATGGTTCCCAGAACACCACCAAGTGTTACAAGGAGCAAATGATATGGCTGGAGGGCAATGGAAAACCCGTGTAATAAACTCGATAATACTTCCACAGTATAGACCCCCTACTAAAATCCTACGTATGGCATTTTCGGAAGCGGAATGCCAAGTGCATTTGTGAACAGCAGATAAATTCCAAACACTGAAAAGGACTGCTATAATAATATTTTTACGACTGCCTTGCGGTCAGTCAGCATTAACATGGCTAGCATAAAACCAAGTGTTGAAAGGACAAACCCAAGATGTTCAAACACAAGAGCATAAACAACGCCTGCCACACACGTATAGGCAATCATATGGTTTATCTGCTTATCTTGGTCACTTGCATTTTTCAACTGTTTAATGGATTCGATGCTCTTTTTGATGTCGCTTCTAATAACTTGTACGATGCCGAAAATCACCAGCATGGATCCCAACCCAATAGGAAAATATAGCGGAGCCAAAGGGTCACCAATGGCACTTCGTTTCAGGTTAAAAGTCATGATGAGATAAACGAGACCAAAAGCAGCAACGACAAATCCCATCAAGGCATTGTAATCCGGCTTGAATGATGCTTTTTGAGACTCCACTTTAGCTGATTTTGTAGTCAATGTCTTTCCTCCTTAAAAATTAAAGATAAGCGACCCCACCCCATGATGGGGTCGCAGTTTCATTAGTTAGAAAGCATACCTATATCTTCTAGGATGCCCTTGTATTCTTCGTTTGTCTTGTCTAGGAATGCCTTAAAATCAGAGCTATTTAGATAGATTGAGTCCCAGCCATTTTTAGCGAGCGCGTCTTTCCATCCTTCAGTTTCAACCATTTGGCCTAGCTTTTCTTCCCAGTACTTTACAGCGTGTTCAGGCATGTTTGGAGGTCCAAAAATACCTCTCCAGTTGATAAATGTTGCATCAATACCTTGCTCCTGTACTGTTGGAATTTCTGCCATAGTGCCCTCGCCTACACGCTTGTCAGCAGTGTGTGCCAGCACTCTTAGGTCACCTGATTCAATAAGACCTTCAACATCACCAAGGCCTGTCGATAGTAAGTCAACATGTCCACCTAGAACCTGTGCAGTTGCCCCACCATCTTGGAATGATACATAGTCAATGTCTTTAACATTTTCAATACCTGCCGCTTTAGCGATCATTAGAAACTGGATGTGGTCCATAGAACCAACCGCTGAAGCACCACCGATTTTCACACTCTTTGGATCAGCCTTTAATGCATCAATGACTTCATTGATTGATTGGAACTTAGAATCCTTAGCAACAACAAATGCTCCGTAATCTGCAATAAGTCTTGCAAGAGGTGTTGTGTCCTCATAACTGTATTCTGATGAACCATTCAGATTAATCAGAAGCAGTGGCGGAGAATACACAGAGATTGTGTCGTCTTCACCGTCTTTAGTTTGTAGATATGATAGCGTTACGCCACCACCGCCACCCGGTTTGTTTGTAACAGGCATTGCTACATCTACAAGACCTTCGTCTGCAAGCACTTTAGCTGTTGTACGGATTGTTAAATCCCAACCGCCACCTGCGCCACCTGGACATACAAGATCCATATTTCCTGATGGATAGGCATCTGCATCCCCTGAACCCGCACTCTCATTTGCTGGTGCTGCACAACCAGTTAGTAGCGCTGCTGTCGTCATGACAAGCAGTGCACGCTTCATCCACTTTTTGATCATTTTAACTCCCCCTTGTTTAGGTTCCACTTTTGCATGACCCTAACACCACTGGGCATACAAATTATAAAAAAATCCTTTGGATTTTTACACGATGTTATTGCTTAAAACAATTCTCTCAATATGACATCCAGCGATCTTTCAAGATGGGCATCATTGAGTGTTACGGCTTTGACAACATCTCCAGCCTTGATGGCTTCTAAAATCAGTTGATGTTCCTGTGCCACTTCTTTACGTCTGCTCTCTTTTGATGCAGATATGCGTCTAAATCTGAAAACATATTCCTTGATTTGGCTAAGAACTGTTGAAACCCTAGGCATTTGAGCCACTTCATGAAGAATGCCATTAAAGGTTTCATAATGGTCCATGATTTCACTGACAGCCTCGCTCTTTACATCTTGTCTTGAAATGTCCATGACATTTTCAAGGCGGACAAGGTCGGCAGAGCCAATGTTTTTAACCACTTCTTCCAGGATGAGGGCTTCAAGAGATTTTCTGATTTTGTAAACTTCAACCACATCTGATTTCGTGATGCCTGAAACCACCACGCCTGTGCGGGGGATGTATTCCACATGACCTTCTGTTTCCAGTCTTCTTAAAGCTTCACGAACCGGTGTGCGGCTCACTCGAAAGGCCTCAGCAAATGTTTTTTCAACAATCCGTTCTCCAACAGCCAGCTTGCCATCGAGAATAGCCTGTTTAATAGCCAGATAGATTGTTTCACGTATTGTTTTGCTGCCACTAAAATCTAAGTCCCCTGCAATGAGTTCTGGATTAAGCATGTGTTGTCACCTCCCAAGGTGATTTGTTTTGGTCACTTGAATAATATGCATCAACCATCTTGTCAATCTTCTTGTGCAAGTCCTTGTAATCATGCTTCTGGCTTCTCGCACACATATGCGCTGGTTCATCACATATAAAACATCTTCTAGGCAGGCCACCTGTGTTTTCCCTGTGAAGGGGACGCAGGTTTTCATTTAAAACATCAAAGTCAAATAATCTGCCTAGGGGATGGGTCTCTTCCAATTCCACCGCCCAAGACTTTAAGGAAATGGGAGGCGTGTCAATGACCCAACAAGCTTCTGGACCATCATCCGTTATGCTTGTTTCATGCTTGAGAACATTCACACGCCTGGAGGAGAGAAGTTTGTTCATACTTTTTAGACCCTCATCAAAGGCCTTCAAGGCACTTTTAGTCTTTTTTATAGGCACCAGGGATATTCATAGTTAGTGCTAGAATTGTTCCTTGGTATATTTCATTAAATTGTTTATATTTCTTAGAGCGATTTTCTCTTGCTTAAGAATTTTCAGTGCTTTTTCTGTTGACACCATAAATCACATCCATCCATGATCCATCTCGTATTCTACAACACCGACCACTTTATCTGTATAAGGGATTTCTGCTGGTTTACCTACGATGTCTACTGCCTTTTCTCTCAGGGTTTCGATGCTTACCAGAGGCATTCCAAGACTTTCAAAGGCTTCAATTAGGTCTTTTCGTCTCGGGTTGACAGCCACACCACGCTCCGTTACAAGTACATCTACAGATTCTCCAGGTGTGATAACAGTCTGAACCTCTTTGACAACAGTTGGGATGCGTCCTCGAACAAGTGGGGCAACCACCACTGTCATTTGAGCGCACTCCGCTGTATCGCTATGACCACCAGAGGCCCCATAAGGGTTCCATCTGAGGCAGTCAGTACATTCACATTAAAGTCTGTGTCAATTTCAAGAGCACTTAGAACAACAATATCTAGTTTGGTTGTCACACTGCCCTTTGTATGCATATTGGCATATTGAGATGCCGATATCTCATGGTGGTCAGGACAGTTTACAATGGAGTCAATAGCGGCTAGGTCAAATGTTTGTGTGTCAAACATATGCTTTATATAGCCCTCTTTATAAAGATCAACAAGGGGTTGAGTGATACCCCCTAGGGCAAACTGCATCTTGAGGCCACTGTGCTCCATATGACTCTTTAAGAATCTAGTAACAGCTAGAGATGCACCGCCAGACCCTGTCTGATAAGAGAAACCATCTTTGAAATATGGTGAGGCTTCAATAACCTTTGCAGCCGTTCTTGCAATTTGTAAATCTTTTGGATTTTTTGTAAATCGAGTTGCGCCTGATGAAATCTTATTTGGATCTCCTATGGCCTCCACTTCAACCACATAGTCAACATCTTGCTGTTTAATGCTTGCAGGCATGTTGGGATAGTCCACAAGATTGTCCGTGATCATAACCACTTGGTCTGCATACTGTGCATCTACCATGGCGTATCCCATAGACCCACATTTTGCCTTTCCCTTAACACCATTGGCATTGCCATAAGAGTCACAAGAGGATGCACCAAGGAAGGCCACATCAATACGGATTTCTCCTGATTCGATAGCTCTTGCTCGACCTCCATGGGACCTGATCACAACAGGCTCATCCATAAGACCCGCTGAAATTTCCTCTGCAAGATGGCCTCTTAGACCACTTGTGTGAATCTTGCTTACAACACCACTTTTAATATGGTCTACAAGGGGAGCATGTACCCCCAGCAAGGAGCTTGGCACAATTGTAATATCTCTAATTCCTAGGTCTGCAATTTCACGCATGACTTGGTTTGAGCACCATATCCCCACCCCTAAAATGATGGTGGAAGGATATTGTCATACCGCTTTTAAGACCTGTTTCAAATGGCATCCTTTATGGATTTGCACATTTTATTGTCACCTGTACGAACACATTTGTTCAGTGGTGCGGCTTTTCTACCTGTAGGATCCAGACCCCTGGTCCCAATAAATTTCTTGTCATCACTGCGAAGGCTATTTGCCAGTGCCAGTCTATCCCGCCAAGGCTTCATTTATAATCGCCTCCTTGTCTATACCTGCCAGTTCTAGAACACGTTCTGCTCTTTCTACAATAGGCTTGTCTACCATTTTTCCATTTACTGAAATAACACCTGAACCATTTCTCTGCGCTTCTATGATGCCGTATATGACTTGCTTAGCTTCTTCGACCTCGTGGGCATCTGGTGAGAAAATGCTGTGTACAGGCTCAATCTGTCTTGGGTTGATGACAGATTTCCCATCAAAACCAAGTTGTTTTATGAGTTTAACTTCTTGAATGAAGCCTTGCATATTATCCACATTTGAATAAACCGTATCCAGCGCGGCTATACCTGCTGCTCTGGCCGCCATAACGATTTGTCCCCTAGCTGCTAAAATTTCCATACCGTCTGGATAGCGCTTTGTTTTCATACTTGTGACATAGTCTTCAGCACCGATGGCTATACCGATCAGCCTTTTTGAAGCTGTGGCAATAGCGTAGGCATTCATGGCGCCCAAAGGGCCTTCAATAGCAGCCATCATGCCCGTTGATCCCACTTGTCGGCCATACTTCTTTTCAGCTTCTTCAATAAGAGCCTCAACATCTATGACATCCTGAGCTGTTTCTGTTTTAGGCAGTCTTATAACATGCACACCCGCCTTAACCATAGCGTCAACATCGTGTTTTCCAAAAGGACTGTCCAGTCCATTGATTCTGACAACAAGTTCTGTATCTCCATAGTCAAAATTTTGAATGGCATGGAAGACCATGATGCGGGCTGAATCCTTTTCACTTAGCGAGACTGAGTCCTCTAGGTCAAACATAAGAGAGTCAGCGCCGTAAATGCCTGAATCAGCAAGCATACCTGGGTTATTTCCTGGCACATAAAGCATTGTGCGTCTTAACTTTTCCATGTTTGTGCAACCTCCCAGTCCATAGTTTCTTCTTCTGAAGCTCGCATCACTGCTGTTTGAAGGCGAGCTGCAATTGTTGCATCAAGAGCACCCCTATCATTGATTATGACTTCTGCCCCCTCTACTGAAAGGGTCTTTAGGACTTTTAAGACAACAGCTTCTATAAGATGTCCAAACTGGACTTTTACAGGGCTATTGATGCTTATTCTATTTTCTTTTTCTGAAGTGGGTCTCACACTCACTTGAACGTCACTAGACTCTAAGGTGCCCGCTACTGCAGGCGCTTGATCTCCATAGTCTTTCCTCCTGTATCTAAACTCTCTTATGCAGATGAACATGAGACTGTATCTTTTTTATAACAGGACAAGCTTCATCTGATATTAAATACTTCCACGTACTTTGTGGGACAAGGGCTTTAGCCTTTTCAAGTTGGCCTGATCCAATATAGGCCCGCACATCTGATGCACTTATAGCCCTTGACTGGTGGCTTTTTCTCTCGATGATTTTTACTTGAATGTCATACTCCGAGAGAACGTTTTCTAATGCCTCATTATATTTTTCGGTGACTGGGTTATAGGGTTCTTTTCCAAGAAAGCGAACTTGTATGCCTAAAACCTGTGCCACAGACTCTGCGAAAATTTTTGCATCCAGTTCCGTTTGTGTCATAATCTTGTCTTTGTTTTCTCCAAGAAAGTAAGTTGGAAAAGTTGCCTGACTCACCATGTATGGCCCGCTTGGATGAACTATGACATTCTTTAGGTGACTGGTGCCTTCTTGAACCAATTTATATCTGGCTTCAAAGGGAAAGGTGGATCTGTCTTCACTAAGTACAAAGACATAAAGAAGATCCACGCTTGATGAAGCGGTTTCAATAAGGTGCTGATGGCCATACGTGAAGGGGTTGCAGTTGACCACGACAGCACCTATACTTTTGGCTTTTCAATTTTTTCATTTTGACAGTCTTCTATATGACGGCCTTTTATCGACTTGCTTGCTGATACTATAAGGGGCTGTAAATGTGCCCTGATACCATCTTCTTTATTTTCAAGCAGTGCAACATGATCCGTTTTTGATATTAGATAAAACCCTAAGTGCACAAATGTTTCCACACTTTCTGGCTTTGTGTATATAAACAGATGATCTTGCCCCATTTGAAAACCTTCATGCATGAGTGTGGATAAAAGGCGACCAATCAGGTTTGTGCCTCTGTAGTCTTCATCTACGGACAGCATTTTTATGATGCCTGCGTCAATAGCCCCTGTCCCGACAATTTTCGAATCCACTTTTGCCACAAACAAGCTTGTCACTGGCAGTTCAAGGTCTAGGCCATGTTTTCTCAAAAACGCTTTTACTTTTTTTCATTTTGCTCTTTATCAATGGTGTATACGCGCTCAATTCGTAGCTTTTCCATATGACCCCCGCCTGTTTGTACAATCAAAAAGGTCAGCATCAGATTATCGGATGATAATCTGATGCTGACCTTCATTTAGACTTGATACTTCAATTCTTCATAACCGTCAGTATTATATTCATTTGTTTTTAATCTATATAACCTTCCAACATGGCCATAAATATGCTGACTGCCAGTAAATCTGCACTGCCGCCTGGACTGACTCTTTCTTTTATAAAAAGTTTGTCCATTTCAACCAGTTGCTCATAGGCGTCTGGCTGGCGAACACCTCCAGCTGCTAAAAAGCCTGAGGCACACATTTTCACTTGCTTTAACTTGTCCATATTGTGTCTTGCCAGAACATTGCTGTCTTCACATTTTGTCATAAGGGCAAAAAGCATTTGAATGCAAAGGTCATTTCTTGAAAGCCTTTGAGTTCGGTAAACTGGCACTGCTGTTTCGAGGACAGTCTTATAACCAGACTCTGCTTCGCCACGTATACCCTTAATGCCATATTCCATATAGAGTTTTTCTCCATAAGTCTCGGCACGCTTTTTCCCAACTCATGGGCGCAAATACCACTTGTCATTGTGGAAACGATTTCCGAAAGGGCCTCAGCCGTCACGGTTACACAAGACTTTTTAGATATCAGATAGGCTGCAGCTGCAACCAGAATCCCCATGTTAAAAATCATACCCTTGTGTGTGTTTACGCCTCCAGTGGCCTCAAACATGGCTTTTTCCATGTTTATGCCGATTGGTCTTATGCTGTCAAACAACGCCCGGAGTGAATCCGTTCGCCAATTGCCAGCCAAATCGGCAATTTCATATAGGCCCTGACTAAGTGCAGATGCACTGGCCAAAAATGTGTAGAAATTCATATCATTGTGTGCGCCAGAATTGCTTTTATCAACCAGTCCTGGTTTTGGGGTCACACTTACTTCGTACAAAATAGCCCGCATGCCCAGAGATGCAACTTCATAATTTTGCATATTTTCACCTCCGGGATACGGTATACCGTACCCTGTATGTCATTATTGTAAGATTAAGTTTAAATTATGTAAAGTATTTTTAATGTATTTCATTCGTTTTTCGTCATTTTCCCATTTTCATTACGAATTCGTAACTGAGACAGGCGGGCTTATCTATGTTATGATGTATGCGATAATTTTGATAAGACCTCAGCTCGAGATTGGAGGAAAGAAGATGGACATATTACTAACACTCATTGTTGCCTTTGCTGGTGGCTTAATTTGGACTCAAACTCAAAATACCTGCCGGCGCTCTTATTGGTGCCATGATTGCAGTGGCAGCCTTAAAAATAGGGTCAGGCCGTGGCGACCTGCCCTATTCCTTTCGTATCATGGCTCAAATTTTTGTAGGTGGCATGCTGGGTCTGAACTTTTCAATGGAGACAATCAATGGACTTAAAAACTTAATTTTTCCTGCCATGATCGTCGTTGTTGGTTTAACCCTTTTTAGTGTCATTCTTGGCTTTACCCTTTCAAAACTAACAGGGCTTGATTTGACAACAGCACTCTTTAGCGTATCGCCAGGTGGCTTGACAGACATGACCCTGATTTCAGGGGCTTATGGTGCCGACACCCCCACTGTAGCCCTTCTACATCTAATGCGCCTGCTAACCGTCATTACAGTTTTACCAACAATTATCGGTGCTCTTATGCGGTGGGTTCAGGCTTAAGTTCCACCACCATTTAAAACTCCAGCCGACTGTGGGTTCTAAGAAATTCAAGAATCCGAATGCCCTCATAGTAATGGGGGCGTGCATCGTCATAAGACCAAGAACAAATGGCAATTCCCAGACATAATAAGAGGTAGTCTCTTAATCCCATGAAATATGGGTCGAGTTTATGGTGCTTTTCGTAGCCCCTGAAAAATGCCATTTCATAGGACGGATTGTCTATGAAATACTTTCTATACAAATTGACTATATCCATACCTGTGTAGTATGGAGAGGACTGCTCAAAGTCAATAATAGCACTGATTTCCCACCTGTGACGGCCTTTCACAATAAGGATATTTCGACCATCAAAATCCCTGTGACAAAGTCTTGACTCATGAACGGGATCGAGAATGCAGTAGAGTTCTCGCATAAGGGAAATGGCTGATTCTAACATTCTTTTTTCAGGCAATGCAAATTTTCTCATGGTTTGTACATGGGACTCTTGCCGCCTGATAAAACAGTGCTTAAAACTGATGACATCATGAATTCTATTGCCGTTTTGGTCCCAGTCACCAAAATAATTGAATTGTTTTGCACTATGAATTTTCCCCAGTTGCTCTCCCATTTCCTCAAAGAGTCTGTCCATTTCATAAGCGTCAAGGTCAGGTTGAATGTCTTCCATCATGTGACCTTCAACAAACTCATAGGCCATCCACTCCCTGCCATCTTCCAGAGTCCCGTAATTGATCATCTTTGGAATTTTCACATCTGTTATTGATTCAAGGACTTTGTGGGCGGCAATTTCCCGGTTACGTCTGTTCCATTTGTAAATAAAATTTGACCACATAAGTATCTTCTGGGAGCATGACCTTGTATACCAAGTGCCTATTTAAATCGTGGTTTCCTATGGGAACAATTCTGCAAAGAGGACTTGAAAAAATATCAGCAATGATTTTCTGCATTTCTTTTAATGTGTATTCCACTTCACAGCCCTCCCCTCTTGTCTACTCTATAAAAGAACCCCACTCCTCAGTAGGGTCTTTAACGTCCTCTCAATCGTTTGCTTAATTTATATAGACCAATAGGCAACCTTATGCCCATAATTAAACCTATGGGATGGAGGACTGCCCACAGCATTTTATAGGGATATCCATCCAGATGATAGGTCGCAAGAAACTGTTTGTTGGCATAGTATACTATGAGGCACCCGCCTACACCGAATAAGAAGTCCTTCCACCAAATTTGATTGGTGAAGGTCTCACTGCCCATTTCATTTTTTATTGATTCATATTTTACTTGTTGAAGGTCTTTGTTCTCTATCTCCCTATAATCCTCATTTGGATCATAACTTGTCGGCATCTTCATCATCCTCAAAATTTTCAGGCTCATAAGGCGCTTCTAAGTATGCCTCCAACTTTTCTTTGGCTTCATCAAAAATCTTTTCTGGCACGAAAACATCATATCCAAAAACGGACTTGCCAAGATAAATTTCTGACAGCACCCCTTTTTGATTGATAACTTTTAGGGCAGGAATATGGCGTGATTTCAAATAGTCCACATGGGACTGGGCCACATACTCTTCCACTAATGTTTCTAGAATGACCCACTTTGCACCTTCAGGAAAGACAATATTCATATCGTCAATGTCATGTCCTGGCTCGTAATGAGTCAAGTGACCTTCACATCTATCACACTTCTTTGCATGCTCGTCATAAACCAACTTACATTTGTAACAATGTTTCATATGGTCCTCCTAAATATAGTCCTCTATTATTTCTGCTAATGAAAATACTGTCTCCCATATATCCAGATCATAGTTATATTTCGAAGTATACCCAATATTTTCATATATATTTACTCCCTATATCAGCAAAATGCTTAAAATATATGCTCTAAATCTTCGCCGAATTCCAAGAGTTTATAGTAAGATCTATTCTCTAAGACCTCTTTTTCAACAACGTTTTTTTTCCAGTAGCAGGGACAATTTTCGGTTGAGCTCAGTTCGGCTTAAGAACTCATGATCCTCTAGTATATCACTGTAGTTTTCATGTCCGCTGGCAATCGATCCAATGATTTCTGGTATCCATCTATGCTTGACCAGTTCATGGATAAGTTCAAAGCCTTCACTCATATGCTTCATTTCAGCCTCCTTATGACACCAATCCAATCTAAATATTATGTACACTCTGCTTCATGTGAAGTTTAATTTTACATCACGAAACATGGTGGCTCATCTTGTAAGAAACAAAATTGTTTCTTTCATTTTTATCATTATATCATATTATGTAGTCAAGATAAAAAATGTAATGATTACAAAGTTAAACTAAAATCAATCGAATGGAGGAAATTATGAAAAAGATTAATCAAATGAACACATATGTTGCAAACCTATCTATTTTAAACAATAAGCTTCACAACCTACACTGGAATGTCATCGGCGTGCAGTTCATGCCTGTCCATAAATTTACGGAAGAACTTTATGATGATGCTTTTGCAAAATTCGATGATGTGGCTGAACAAATTAAAATTCTCGGACACATGCCACTTGCAACAACGAAAGCTTATATTGAAGCTGCAACCATTGATGAAGTGGAACCGAAAGCATTTGCTAGAAAAGAAGTTCTTGAAATTGTTAAGTCTGACCTTGAACATATGAAAACCTTAGCCACTGAGATTCGTAATCTCGCTGACGAAGACAATGACTTTGTTACAGTTGCTCTATTTGAAGACCATGTTGCAGACTATGCCAAGAATCTTTGGTTCCTTGAATCCATGCTTAATAACAACTATTATAGTAAGTAACAACTATTATATAAGAAACCGATTTAGCATGATAGTAAAAGAAGGATAAGTCCTTACAAGAAATTTCGATAGATAAACGCATAAAAAACCGCTTAAATCACGTATTATAATACATGATTTAAGCGGTTTTGTCTTGTTATGGTGGATTTCCATGTTCTTGCTTTATGAAGCTTGTCCCCAAATTTCTTCCACCCATTCAGGATGGTCAATAAATGGATTGCGGTTGCCTTGATACTTTTCATATATCAAGTTGTTTCTTCTGCGCTCAAAATCGCTGACAGGATCCTCTTTATGCCACAATAGAAGGGTGGACAACTTGCCATGATGGGGAGATTTGGTTTCGTTCATATACTCTACCAACTCCAAGTCAGGATCCCCATGTTCTCCTTCATAGCGTACAGCCATATAGAAAATCATTCTGGACACATCCCCCTTGACAGAATCCCTTGGTTCAAAGGAGTCTGAATCATGACGGCACAAAAGGCTTCATGATGGGGTGCATCACTGTCATCAAAATTTTTGTTGTTACGACTGGAATTCACAGTCACATCAGCCGGCTTAATATGATGCAGATCCGTTCCCGCCCCAAGGCGTGTGCCGAAATCTCCATGAGATTTTGCCCAGACATGTTCTCTGTTCCAGTCGTCGCGCCCTGTTCCATTTGACGATTTCGGAACAGACTTCCCCGTATAAATCAAAATCACGTTGTTTTCATTCAAGGGTCTTCATCAATCACTTTTAATGCGTCCCAAACTTCTTTATAGGACAGTTCTTCATGGTTATCTATAATATCGTTTAAAGCCACTTTAAGGGCCTGACCGGTTTTACCTGATGCACTTTTATAATATGTGGTTAAGTCATAGGTGGCCAAGTTGAGATCCAACTCTTGAATCTGATCATTATCAACCCCTTGCAGGCTTTCACTATCAGTCACGCCCCCTAAAAGGCCGTCTAAATCAAGGTCTAAATCAAGACGCTTGCCTGCGCTTGACAAGGTCTTTTTGGTCCACCTTGAAAAGCCTTCCAAACTCCAGTTTGGCTTGAAGCCTTCAAGGTTTATAACTGTAACATCTGTACGGCTATCTGTCGTATACTTTTCCGGCAAAACAATAACCATCATCGATGATAAAATCACAAAAATAAGCCCCATGCTTATCAGTCTTATGATTTGCTTAAAACGCATTTTCATCCTCTGTTTCACGCTCAAACATGGACGTTTTCATGACGCCAGTTCTTACTTTAGTCTAAATAGTCGAAAAACCCACTCCGAAGAGTGGGTTTAATATACATTATAATTATGCACTTAGCTTAGCTTTTGCAGCTTCAACAAGCTTAGCGAAACCTTCTGGGTCATGGATAGCCATTTCAGAAAGCATCTTTCTGTTGATGTCGATCTCAGCTAGCTTTAGGCCGTGCATGAACTTTGAGTAAGATAGATCATGCATTCTTGTAGCAGCGTTGATACGAGCGATCCAAAGTCTTCTGAAATCTCTCTTCTTAAGTTTACGACCAATGTATGCTGAACGTAGAGATCTCATAACAGCTGGTTGAGCACATCTGAAGATTTTGCTCTTTGCGCCGTAGAAACCTTTAGCTAGTTTTTAGAACTTTCTTATGCTTTTTCTTTGCGTTAACCGCACCTTTAATTCTCATGGTTTAACCTCCTTCGGTAGTTTATTTTACAGGTATGGAAGTAGCTTACGTACTCTCTTCATATCGCCTTTAGAAACCATAGAAGATTTTCTTAGATTTCTCTTTCTCTTTGGTGACTTCTTAGTAAGGATATGGCTTGTGTAAGCGTGACCTCTTTTTAAACCACCTTTGGCAGTTAATTTAACTCTTTTAGCAGCACCTCTGTGCGTTTTCATCTTAGGCATGACTGCTCCTCCTTTCAATAGACGAATAAATTATTTTTGAGCTGGTACAAAGAATACGATCATTTGGCGGCCTTCCAATTTAGGTCGACCCTCCATCTTACCTTCTTCAGCAATTGTCTCAGCAAATTTATTGAACACATCATAACCAAGTCTTGTGTGACCCATTTCACGGCCCTTAAATCTTAGAGAGACTTTAACTTTATCTCCCTTACTTAGAAACTTTCTAGCATTGTTTGCCTTTGTTTCAAGGTCATGCTGTTCGATATTCAGGCTTAGTCGCACTTCTTTGATTTGAATTGTTTTTTGCTTTTTCTTAGCTTCTTTTTCTTTCTTTTGCATCTCGTACTTGTGCTTGCCGTAGTCCATGATTTTACACACTGGCGGTTTAGCCTGTGGTGCAATCTTTACTAGATCTAGCTTACTTTCCTGTGCAAGTTTGTATGCGTCTCTTGAAGACATCATACCAAGCTGTTCACCATTCTGATCAATAACACGTATTTCACGATCGCGAATCATTTCATTGATTTCTGTTTTCTTTTGGCCTTTTACCAGCTTGTCTCGGATCTCGATTTCTGATAAGGTACACCTCCTATACAACGAACTTATTGTCATCTGTGCATTAAAAAAAAGCGGATTATAAAATCCGCTTGCAATCATCATAATATAGGCATTTTGTTGCCTTCATTAAAAATAATGCGTTACCATACGAACTCAATTGTTGTATGGTGGGAACGGATTCCATCTTGATGCATTCACTTTTTTTAACTGTACCTCAACAATGTTACCACTTCAAACCAACTCTGTCAAGTTAATCATCATCAGCAGCAACGGATATAGTATATATTTGCTGAGGGTTTCTGTCAACACTTTTTTTTTATTTTTTATTAAACAATTCTCTCGACTGGCTATTTCTTTTTTCACTGAGTCCACAAATGTCTCGAAGTTTTGAGCCCCAGTTCCCCTTTATCCCTTGATCTCACGGAGATTGATTTCTCTTCCACTTCTTTGTCCCCAAGTATAAGCATATACGGATTCTTTTGAAGTTGAGCTTCACGGATCTTATAGCCTATTTTCTCACTTCTATCATCCACTTCAACGCGAATGCCGCTTTTGCATTTGAGCCTTGAGCTCATAGGCGTAGTCTGCATGCCTGTCCGCTATTGGTAGAATTTTGACTTGTACAGGTGCCAGCCATGTTGGAAACTTTCCTGCATAATGTTCAATAAGGATGCCTATGAAGCGTTCGATAGATCCATATACAACCCTATGAATAACAATTGGTTTGTGCTTTTCACCATCTGCACCTATATAATTGAGCTCAAATCTCTGTGGCAACTGCATATCAAGCTGAATTGTACCACATTGCCACGACCTGCCCAGACAATCAATCAAATGGAAATCTATTTTAGGTCCGTAAAAAGCACCGTCCCCTTCGTTAAGTTTATAATCTAGACCCAGTTCATCGAGGGCGCCTTGAAGGGCAGACTCTGCCATATCCCATTCATCATCTGACCCCATAGACTTTTCAGGTCTTGTGGATAATTCCACATTATACTTAAAGCCAAATTTGGCATAAACTTCATCAATAAGTGTTGCCACATTTTTGATTTCATCTTTAATCTGCTCTGGCAACATAAATATATGGGCGTCATCCTGTGTGAAGGCTCGTACACGCATGAGACCATGTAGCGCCCCTGAAAGCTCATGTCTATGAACCCTTCCAACTTCCCCAATACGGAGTGGGAAATCTCTATAGGACCGCATCTCCATGCCGTAAACAAGCATACCACCTGGACAGTTCATCGGCTTGATGGCATAGTCTTCCTCATCAATTTCCACAGTGTACATATTTTCTTTGTAGTGATACCAGTGTCCCGATGTCTCCCATAGCTTTCTATTCATTATAAGTGGTGTTTCCACTTCCACATAGCCAGCGGCATTATGGACCTGTCTCCAGTAGTCCATGAGCTCATTTTTGACAATCATACCGTTTGGTAAAAAGAATGGGAAGCCTGGTCCCTCTTCACGAAGGGCAAACAGCTTTAGTTCCTTACCGATTTTTCTATGGTCTCTTTTTTTGGCTTCTTCAAGCATTTCTAGGTGCTCATTTAATAGTTTGGCCTTTGGGAAGGATGTTCCATAAATTCTCTGGAGCATTTTGTTTTTTTCATCGCCCTTCCAGTAAGCCCCTGCCACTGAAAGAAGTTTTATAGCCTTAACCTGCTTTGTGCTTGTCACGTGACAACCTGCACATAAATCTGTGAACTCCCCTTGTTTATAAAATGAAATAACAGAGTCTTCAGGCAGATCATTTATGAGCTCAACTTTATACGCTTCTCCTTTTTCCTTAACAAAATCGAGAGCCTGATCCCTTGGCAATTCAAAGCGCTCCAGTTCCAAATCCTCTTTTATGATTTTTTTCATTTCCGCTTCAATTTTTTCAAGATCGTCTGGAGTAAATACGTGTTCAGAATCGAAATCGTAATAGAAGCCATTGTCTATAGCCGGACCTATGGCCAGCTTTGTGCCTGGAAACAGACGTTGAACAGCTTGGGCGAGTATGTGAGAGCTTGTATGTCTAAAGGCGTGGGCGCCTTCGTCATCATCAAACTTCAAAATGTTAACCTCTGCATCTTCATTTAAAGGGTATGTCAAATCCACTGTCTTACCATTTACTTCCCCAACAACAGCTTCTTTGGCAAGACGTCCACTAATGCTCTTAGCCAGTTCGTATATTGTCGTTCCCTTTTCCACCTCGCGGACAGATCCATCTTTTAGAGTGATTTTAATCATGCTCATATCTTTCCCTCCTTCATACTGTACTTGTCGCTTGCAAAAATTTCAAATAAAAAAAGCCCATCACACAACATATCCATCTGGATACATTGGGACGAGGCTATCGCGGTTCCACCCAACTTAAGTGCAGGAAGCACTTCAGCTTTATTGGCTTTAACGCAGCTCTACGTTGACCTTTCACAAATAGGGTTAATCAGTCAAGGCTCAGGAGTGGTTTTCATATAGCTTGTAACAGAATGTTTTCAGCCTACGACATTCCTCTCTTCGGTTACCCGGCCACATTACTTGTCTCCCTCACTGCCATGTGTTCGTTTTGAATTATGACCTAGCGTCATATTAATAATTATATTATGCCTATTTGTTTATATTGTCAATAAATTCAGTAAATTTTCAAGTTGGCAATTGCACGATGACATTGAATACAAGTATAATGGTATAAAGTGGGTATGATATGAAGAAGGGGGACATAACCATGACAGATAAAAAAGCTAAAACTACGCCATATTCTATACCTTATTCTTCTCAGTACAGTTCTGCTGGGAGGATGCTCCATAATCAATCAGGAAGAAAGGCAAGTCTCTGTTGGAGAAATGACAAATGATCTGATCAATTTCCAGGCCACACTCATGCAAACGCATCCCATGCTTCAAACTGAAAGTCTGGACGCCGTCAAGCAAGATAATGAGCGGGTCCGTTTAAAAAATATGCAAATCAAACAGGAAATCATTGATGACTTCGCAAGCCTGCGTCAGTCTCTTACAAAAGATACAAGCCCAGAGGATCTTGTTTGGGCCCTTAAGAAAATTGTTTCAAAACTTGGAGATGAACACACTCATGTAAACATGACCACTGACCAAAGAACTCTACCTGTCCGTTTCAAATTCACTTCGGATGGTCTTGTCACAGCAGATGATCACGCTTTGATTCCAAAGGGCAGTCTTGTCAAAAAAATAAATGGAAAGTCTGTTTCTGATGTTTTAGAGGCCCTAAAAAGCGTGAGTCCACAAGGGCTTGATAATGTCCTTTACGGCGGTATCATTTCAAACCATTTATACACCCAAAACTACTTAGAACATTTAGGTTTACTAGGTCCTAATGATACTGTTCAATTGGAGTTCATTAGTGGAAGGGGACAAGAGACATTATCCAGCCTTACTCTGGGGCGATACAAATTCCCTATGGAGGACAACTATGCCTATCACTTTGATCAGGCTTCATCCACAGGCCAGTTTGTCATAAAAAAATTATATGAATGTCTCTGAATTTGAAAAGGTCTGGGCTGCATTTATGGACGAATACCGGGTCATGCAACCTCAAAACTTGCTTATTGATGTCAGACAAAGCGTAGGGGCATGGATGAATATTACATTACAGATACCATCCTCTCTGCAATTGGTGTAGACACATATAAAACGCCATATCCTGGATTTTATAAAGAAGCCTATCAACAAGCAGAAACAGTGGTTGTAACAAAACACTACGACCCAATTTCTGTAGATAATTTATATGTGGCCATCAGCAACTACACAATTAGTGCTCCGACAATTTTTGCAGCCACAGTGAAAGAGAATAATTTGGGTACGGTCATCGGCCAACCGGTTGCCAACAATCTGGATTTTTATGCCTCTGGTTCATATGTTTTTGAACACCTACCCATTCATGCTGGTATAAGTGGGTTCAAACTTGAGTACGCTGGTTCAGAAGCGCCAACCGACCACCCCCTTCAACCAGATATTTCCCTTCCACTTTACGCAAAGCACATTCAAGCTGATATTGATCCTGTTATCGACTGGATCGAGCATGGTCAAGTGGCCTCAGACTAATGGCCTTTCCAACCCTTGCGGTGGACTTGCTCCATTCTTCATACACCACATTTGAATACGCCTAAAAAAAGCCGTTCAAGTCTGTAATAGTCACAGGACTGAACGGCTTTTGTATTTTAATGTTCTTATAATGATCCCAGGTTCTTCATAAGATTATATATAAAGAATGATCAGCCCTTGAACGACCCCTATAACAAAACCGATCAAACCGCCCAGGTACTCAATATGCTTAAGTTCTTTTTTGGCAATGCTCAAAATTATTTTCTTCTAATTTTTCAAATGGAAAAGCATTGATCTTCTCTTCAATGATCAGGCAATACTCACCTTTTCTGTGGCTTCATGGACGATTTTTCACTGATTTCATTGATCATTTCATCTGCGTTTTCATCAATGGTGTCACCAATGAAACTCATAATCATCCCTTTCATTGCTGAGGGCACAAAGGGAGGCATTTTCATTTCAGCCAGCTCCATGATTCTCTTTTTAAGCGCTTCAATGATCATGGTCTTGTCAGAGCCTTCTATCATTTTATCGATGATCTCTTCAATAGAAATCAGTTCATTTTCAACAGTCTCACCGATGTTCTTGGCGATTTCTTTCTTACGTTTCGGCATAAGACCTTGCAAGGTCAGTTTTGTCAGTGGAATACGGACTGGTTCAATGGGTCTAAAAAGCAGTTTTATAGCTATAACATTTGTCGTCCAGCCAATGAGGGCTCCGACCGTTGCAAGTATGAATAATTTCAGCATAACTTCCCTCTCTTATAAAATAGTTTTGTGTCTTGGTCATTTTATAAATTTACCGAGGAAGATTATAACACATTCTATTGAATCAAGCCACCACGCCCCGTTTGTTTTCAAACTTAAGGTGGGCCCCTGTCTCCATTATTTTTTCTATTCGGTCCACCAAATCCACACGTCTACAAATCTTGTATACAGGGGAACAGGTGCAAGACGAATAATATTTGGTTCCCTATAATCAGGAATTATCCCTGCTTCTTTCATGGCCTCGTTTATCCGGGCAGCTTCCTTATGAACAAGGGCAACATGCCCACCCCGTTTCTCAGGATTTCTTGGTGAACCCACTGAAAAGTCATAGACACCCAAACGCTCATCAATGAGCTCTATCAGACTTTGGGTCAGTAAGATAGACTTTTCTCTTAAGGCTGCCATACCACATGTTTCAAACTGCTTGAAAGCCCCCATGAGACCAGCCATACTTAGGATGTGTGGTGTCCCAACTTCCCAAGCAGACGCCGTGGTCGAAGCTTCAAAATTTAAGGCTAGGTTGAACTGCTTGTCTTTCCTGTAACCGAACCAGCCCGCCAAAGCCGGTCCATTTTTCAAATGCATTTCATGGACAAATAAGCTAGCGGCTGCTCCTGGTCCCCCATTAAAGTATTTATAATTACACCAGAAGGCAAAATCCACACCCCATTCATGAAGGTTATGTTCCACTGCCCCTGCTGAATGAGACAAATCCAGTCCAATGTAGGCACCACATGCATGGGCCGCCTTGACTAGAGTTTCATGTCTAAAAGCTGTCCACTTCTATACAAAACACCCGGTAAAAGAACCAGAGCCACCTCTTCACTCAAATTTGATACAATATTGTCTTCGCTTAAGGTTAAACCATCTTCACTGGAGACAAAAACCATATGGTCTTCTGGATCAAGACCCGCTTGTTCTAGAAAGCTACGCACCGCATAGATATCTGTCGGAAAGTTTAAGCTGTCTACAAGAATTTTTCTCCTCTGCCCAACAGGCTTGTAGAAGGTTGCCAAAAGCAAGTGTAAATTAAGGGTTGTCGAGCTATGTATCGTGATTTCCTCTGGTTTGGCGCCCATGAGAGGGGCTTGGCACTTGGAAAGTCTCTCAGCCATGTAAAACCAGTTCTGGTCAGCTTCCATCCAACCTCTTATCCCTAGTTTCTTCCAATCTTCAAGACTTGTGTCAATATATTCTTTCGCGTCTTTTGACATAAGTCCCAAAGAATTTCCATCCATATACAACTCACCATTATTGATGTAAAACCTGTCTCGCATCCCCCCGATAGGGTCATTTCTATCAAGCTTTTCAGCTTGTTCTCTTGTCAGCATGTGGTCACCTCCGAAATTTAATAGTGGCTCATTTCAACTTAGTTCACATTATATATTTAGCCTA